>OLRK01000055.1_pt1 | contig 133706 bp, 115 predicted proteins | sample 1672911 | NCBI WGS metagenome assembly OLRK01 (sample SAMEA3136736, study PRJEB25190) | human gut metagenome | biome: human gut; feature: human-associated habitat; material: faeces | place: Austria | collected 2013
TCACAAAATAATTGATTCATTCACTGCAAAATATAAGAACCACCTTTCTGCCTTGATCTTGGTGGTTCTTTGTGTAATATATGAAATTTCTAAGAATCTTAATAAAGAGAAACACAAGATTAGTAGCGACGATTTCCTTGCTTTCTACGATTATCTTCTCTAAACCTGCTACTTTTTCTGTCGAAGCAATGTGAAGTCAACAATCATCTATGCTGCATTTTGTTATTGTGGATAATATCGATTAAATATCTTTACCGCTAAAATGATATAAAAATAGGAACTAAATATGATTTGATCAGCACTCTTTGCTGATAAAGTTGAATATGTCAACAAAGGTGTTCCAATTTTGCAGGGCAAGCATATTACTTCTGGAAAAATAGATTATAAGGATGTACGCTACCTTGATAAAGAAAAATATGAACCAATTTATTATCCTAAATATGTTCCAAAGGCTAATGATATTCTATTGGCAAACGATAAATGATGTATGTTTTTGCAAGAACAAATTTCTTCTCTGCCATAAGCTTCTGTTCAATAATATCCTGAATATCTTCAACTGCCATCTCATCAAAGCCACGGTTTTCAATAGAAGCTAATATATTATAAATCTGTTCCTCACTAATTCTTTCTTCCTGGTCGACTTCTGTGTTCGCCTTCTGAATAGCTGATACAATTTTGTTACGATCATAAGTAGCTCTATGACCGTCACGTTTAATAACACTTATCATTTTTTTCGTTCTTTCTTCTTCATATATCATGTATACAGCATTAAAAATACGATAATAATGCTGTTCTATATTAAACACAATTAAATACATTGTGCTTTTTAGGCAATAAAAAAGCGATGTGTTAAACTATGATAATCAAGTAAGGTGTTTAACTCTTTCGCATGCATTAGATTATAGCACTAAGCTAAATGAATGTCTACCAAATATTGCGAAAATTAAAAAGCAAAAACACAATATATAGTGTTTGCAAAATGAATGCCCTAAATAAAGGGATGGAACAAAAAAAGAAAAATTGTCAAGTGAAAAATAAATTAATTTAATTAAGTGATATATATTTTATTTGAATGCAATTATAAATTTAAAGAGAAAAATATATTGCATATGTGAATGAAATTAAAAATCATTCTTCATCTTGATTCGGTTTTCTTTTCGTTTAAGGGCACAGTCCCACTCGGCCTGCTGAAATTCATTTTCAATGATAAGCGGTGGAACTTTTGTTGGTCTGTTATTAGCGCCCATTGCAACCATTACAAAGAAAGCTCTGTTAATAGGGTGGCGCATTCCTTCATTATTTTCAACATAAGTATCTATGCGAACTTCCATTGAAGTGTTTCCGGTATATGTTACATAACCGATAATTACCAGCAAATCATTTACATAGGCTCCATCTTTAAAGTCTAAATGGTCGATTGCAGCAGTTGTTACATTATTGCAGCCGGAATGGCGCTTTGCAACAATTCCTGCAATTTCATCAAGCATAGAAAGTAATGCTCCGCCAAATAAACGACCGCCACCATTTAAATCACATGGCTTTATTACATGTACCTGCTCAGTCCTTGAAAAAGAGACTGTTTTTCTATTAATATTTTTTCTATTCATATATAAACACGCTCCTTTGTTACATCGTAAGAGTAAAATTATTTTATAACATACATACATATGTCATATTAGAATCCAAAGTATAATGCAATGATTCTTTTAGTTCTGCTAAAAGTTCTTCTGCATCTTCGCTATTCATTGCCTCCTCATAAACCTTTTGTGCCTCTTGCAAATCATCCGGTATCTCATCATTTAATAAATCGTACGCCTTTGATAAATACGAATCTGATAAATACTTATAGAATACTAACCCTAATAAATATGTCTTATATTCATTCGCATCAATCTTACCTCTTAATACATCCGCCCCACTCCATAAAACCTGAAGTAAGTCCTTTCCTTCTGTCATTTTACTCCTCCTTTATTTGTCATATATGTTTCTTAGATTTCTAATCGTTTAAATATAAATTTTCAACCGCTTATTTCACATAATTTGTTACCTTTATATTTTAATATATATTTCTTAATTTTCCAATTAAAAATATATTGCTCAAAAAAACATCAAGAACGACAAAATTTGCTACTGTCATTAGCATTAATTTTATTTTCCCGGACGACATATCATCACCAACCCACCATTATGATAATTGCCCAAGCATACTCCGTGTGCCTCATCCACTGCCTCAACCATTTTTCCATTGCCTACATAAATACCCACGTGGCTGATATTTTTGTATCTTCCATTGGTTGTGTAGTTATAAAATATCAAGTCTCCTGGCTGTATGTCTTTTTCCTTAAATGTTTTGCCTTTCAGCCCTTCTGCTTCTGCAGCTGCAGTGGTTGAGCCGCCAAATGCTATATCAATACCTGCTGATTTCCATGCGTAGTATGCCAGCGAACTACAATCAAATGCCTTTCCACTGTTTCTTAAATTCTGACTATACGGATATCCTACCTTAGACAATACAAATGATGCCACGGTCTTTTGTGCCTGATTTGTTATTTTGTCAGTTATGCTTGTTATTTCCTGTGGGGTAAGGCTTCCCTGCAAGCCACTTAGCTGACTTCCACCTGTCTGACTGCCTGACGGATTGCTTGTAATGCAGGCACTCATTAGCTGATTAAGTGTTTCCTTTCTTTCCTCATCAAACTGATACTGCTCTGACATTTCCGTGTAGCTTTTTAATGTAATTCTCACTTCAAGGTACTTTTTCTTCTTTTTGCCCTTTTTGTCTGTTACATTTTCTGTTGTATACTTGCACATGTCATCAAACACTGCCTTTAAATTCTGCTTGTTTGCTTCATTCATTTTTGTTGCCGTGTTTTCGTAACCATATTTCACCATGTACACGCACATGATGTCATAATAGTTTGAAGGCTCGCTGTTCATTCCCTCATAGTCCACATACACCTTTCTGCCCTCATCTGCATCCTTGTGTTCATCCACCAGTGTCTGTATTTCCTGATTAAATTCAGATACGTACTGCGTTGTTACAGTCTGTATTGTGTCTCCACTTTCAAGTGGTGGAAGAAATATTGCAAACGGTGAATTATAAAGCACCGCTATGATTGCAAACACAATTCCTGTTGCAACCATTACCACTATGAGTATTGGAACAACCAACGGTGCAAGCAGGGATGCCACCTGCTTAATCATGTATACCATCTTGTTTTTTATCAGGCTTCCTGCAAGTTTGAATATGCTATCGTTTTGCTCATCACCGGGCTTTAGCTTGTCCATGAAATATTTCATCATCCTGCTTTTTTGCTCTGCCCTGTAAAATGTGTTTTCAATCTTCATTCCCACTGCTTCACCTGCAGCCATTCCAATCAATGTGCCTTCAGGACCTGCCGCTGAACCGGCAACTGTAGTACCGGTTTTTACTGCAAGTTTTGTACCTTCCTTGGTAACTTCCTTTGTTGTATCCTTGGCTACCTTTTTTGATGTTTTCTTTGTCACATTTTTTGAAGCATTCTTTGCTGGCTTTTTGGCAAGTTCTTTTCCCTTGTTTGATGCTTTCTTTCTGATTCTTTTGCCTGCCACTTCCTTCTGTAGCTTTGACGTTCTTATCTTTTTCCTGATTCGATTACCTTCACTTATTGCCCCTTTTACAGGTCTTATTGCAATGCCTGTTGCCTCAAATGCTCCATCAATGTTTTCACCGCCTTCAACATTTTCAGTAATAGCTGATTCAGCCATTTTTCCTACTGACGTTACACTTCTCCCTGCTCTGGTTGTCATTGACTTATTGTCAATCTTTGTTTCATTTTTTTTATGAATCTTTCCGGTCCTTTTCTTGTGTATTTCTGTGTTAACTTCTTTTTCCTTGTTTATTTTCATGTTGTCCTCCTTGATTTTGGGTAAAAAATAACGCCAGATTAGTTCCTTGCTAACTTGGCGTTTGCATATTATTTATTTTTCTTTTCATTCGTAATAAAAACTAGATTTTTCCAAACTATATCCATAATCAATTACTATCTACACTCCTCCTATTTCCATCTTCTCATACAGATTAGTGTTATACAGCTTGTACAACTCGCTGTTCTTTGTTATCACGTTATCAAATGGCACCATTCTGCTTCCGCATTTTATGAGTCCACATCCTGACGGTGAATCTATTACATAGTTAAGTTGCTCCTCTGATATTTCCAGCGACTCCACTATCTTTTCTATGTCCTTGCTTGACTGATTTAAAAGAAGTATGAATGCTGAGTTTGAAAGCATTGTTGTGCTTGTCTCACTCATTAAAAGGTCCACTATGTTCTGTGTTATTCCTGTACAAAGACCTCCCTGCTTTCTTACCTTTTTCCACATCTGGCGTAGATATTCTGCACTGAACGGTGAATTTAAAAGAACATACACTTCATCAATGCAAAACCATATTGCTCTTCCCCTTTCTTGCTAATCCAATACCTAAATTAACTGTTGTGGTAGTTTTTCCTACTCCACCCTTCAGGTTGGCTATTGCAATTGCCTTACACATTTCTTTCTCCTTATACATTTTTTAGAATGAAAACTCATATCAACTCTGATTATTGTGTTACATTTTCGTCTTACTAAAGAAACAGGAAGACTTCGCATCTAATTTGGCTGAGCCAAAATTTCCCCAAATCAAACCAAAATAAACCAAAATTCTGAGATAAAACGTGATAATTTATGATATTTTATGTATTTAAGATATTTTGCATTTTCAGGATTCAGAAAGCAAAAAAAATCCCTCAAACATACTAAAAATAGTACATTTAAGGGATTTTCTCCTCTATAATGTGGGGTTTCACCCGTTATAAAATAGAATTCTTTTTTTATAAAATCAAGTTATGATAACTTATGATTTATTTCATCTGTTTTGCTACTTCTGCAGCGAAGTCTTCTTCTTTCTTTTCAATACCTTCGCCTGTTTCAAATCTTACGAAGCTCTTAAGTGCAACTGTAGCACCAACTTCTTTTGAAACTTCAGCTAAGTATGCTTTTACTGTCTGCTTTCCGTCTGCAGCCATAACGTATGTCTGATCAAGAAGACATACTTCTTTTAACTGCTTTGAAATACGACCTTCAACTAAGCCGTTGAAAATCTTGTTAGCCATAATTGCTTCCTTCTTGCTCATTGCAATTGCAGCTAATGCAGCGATTGCTTCTTTTGAAAGGAAGTTGAATAAATACTTGTCATTCTGCTTTTCTTCTAATACAGCCTTGTCTTCAGCATTTAATGCATCTGAAGCAAATGCTTCAGCGAAGATATCCTTCTGGATTGGCTTTGGAAGTGATGATACATCATTTAAAGCACTGTCAATTGTGATTTCTCTCATCTTAGCAAGTTCTTCATCTGAGATGTCTTCTCTGCTAACGTACTGAGGGCTCATAGCTGCAATCTGCATAGCTACTGTCTTAATTGCTGCTACAACTGTATCGTTTGCTGGAGCATCAGCGTCAACTAATACACCAATCTTTCCACCAGCGTGGATGTATGAAGCAAGAACTCCGTCTGATTCAATCTTCTTGAATCTTCTGATATTCATGTTTTCACCGATTACTGCGATCTGTGAAACTAATTCGTCTTTAACTGTCTTTGTTGTATCAAGTGCCCATGGTTCAGCCATGAATGCGTCCATGTCTGCTGCATCAGAATCAAGAATCTGATTTGCAACGTTTGATACGAATGTCTGGAATTTTTCGTTCTTAGCAACGAAGTCTGTTTCTGAGTTAACTTCAACGATTGCTGCCTTGCCGTCTTTTACTGCTGTAAATACAACACCTTCTGCTGCAATTCTTCCTGATTTCTTAACTGCTGTAGCTTCGCCTTTTTTTCTTAAGATTTCGATAGCTGCTTCCTGATCTCCATCTGTTTCTACTAAAGCTTTCTTACAAGCCATAACACCAGCGCCTGTTAATTCTCTTAATTCTTTTACCATTGCTGCTGTGATTGTCATAATTATATCCTCCTAAAAACTATATCTTATTCTTCTGTTGCTTCTTCAGCTGCATCTTCAGCTACCATTTCTTCACCCTGGTTTGCTTCGATAACAGCATCAGCCATCTTAGAAACGATAAGTTTTACTGCTCTGATAGCATCATCGTTACCTGGGATAACATAGTCTAATTCTTCTGGGTCACAGTTTGTATCTGCAATACCGATTAATGTAATTCCAAGTGAATGTGCTTCCTGAACACAGATTTTTTCCTTCTTAGGATCTACTACAAAGATAGCATCTGGGATTCTCTTCATGTCCTTGATACCGCCAAGGTTCTTTTCAAGCTTGTCCCATTCCTTCTTGATGTTAACAACTTCTTTCTTAGGAAGAACATCAAATGTTCCATCTTCTGCCATCTTTTCGATGTCTTTTAATCTCTTAATTCTTGACTGGATAGTCTTGAAGTTTGTAAGCATACCTCCAAGCCATCTTTCGTTAACGTAGTACATTCCACATCTTTCAGCTTCTGTCTGAACAGCTTCCTGAGCCTGTTTCTTTGTACCAACGAAAAGAATTGTACCGCCTTCTGCTGCGATATCTGAAACTGCCTTGTAAGCTTCATCTACTTTACCTACTGACTTCTGTAAGTCGATGATGTAGATACCATTTCTTTCTGTGTAGATGTATTCTGCCATTTTAGGGTTCCATCTTCTTGTCTGATGTCCAAAATGAACACCTGCTTCTAATAACTGTTTCATTGAAATAACGCTCATTCTTATACCTCCTGGTTTTTTAAAAATTAATTATTGATACTGTTCCGGTTGTTAACCCGGCATATATCATGCCTTCCATCTGCTTCACCAAATCAGACAACCCCGAGCGTGGGCACCGGTCTGACTCTCCACAGATGTGCTTAATGCAACTCAAATATCATAACACAAAAAAAAGCAGTATGCAACTGCTTTCTTTCGTATAAATTATGTTTTTTATAAAATTCTCATTCAGACTTTCACACAATTTTTCCACAACATTCTTTTGCTATGTTGTCATATTGTTTTTTAGTTAGCCTGCTTTTCTTTCTTAAGTTCTGTAACATAACCACACTGTGGATCTGCACATGCAAGCTTGTTACCTTTTTCAACCATATAGCCTCCACACTGTGGACACTTTTCTGCAGAAGGTTTCTGCCATGACATAAAATCACATTCAGGGTTATCTATACAACCATAATATCTTCTGCCCTTCTTGGTTTTCTTAAGTAATACATCCTTTCCACACTTTGGACAAGGAACGCCAATCTTTTCTAAGTATGGTTTTGTATTTCTACATTCAGGGAATCCCGGACAGGCAAGGAACTTACCATGTGGGCCGTATTTAATTACCATACGTCTTCCACATTCTTCACAGATTTCATCAGATTCTTCATCTGCAATGTCAATCTTTTCTAAGTTCTTTTCAGCATTTTCTACCTGTTCTTTTAAGTCAGGATAGAAGTTTCTGATAACTGTCTTCCATTCTATTGTACCTTCTTCAACTGCATCAAGAAGTGATTCCATGTTAGCTGTAAACTGTGTATCTACAATAACACTAAACTCTGTTTTCATTACATTGTTTACTGCTTCACCTAGCTCTGTAACATAAAGATTTTTCTTTTCTCTTGTTACATAACGTCTTGCAATAATTGTTGTAATAGTCGGAGCATAAGTGCTTGGTCGTCCGATACCCTGTTCTTCCATTGCCTTTACAAGTGCTGCTTCCGTAAAATGTGCAGGTGGCTGTGTAAAGTGCTGATTTTCTTCAAACTTTTCAAATTCAAGTTTTGAATCTTTTTCAAGCTTTGCAATGGTGTTGTTTGTAACAACTTTCTCATTATCACTGTCTGTATAAACTTTCATAAAACCGTCAAAATCAAGTTTTGATGTTGATGCATTAAAAATATACTTTCCTGCATTAACTTTTACGTTAGTTGTTTCGTAAACTGAATTTTCCATACGGCTTGCAACAAATCTTCTCCAGATAAGCTGATATAATCTAAATAAATCTCTTGGAAGCTGGTCTTTTACTTCTTCAGGCATTAAGTTTACATCTGTAGGTCTGATTGCTTCGTGAGCATCCTGAATCTTCTTGTTTGACTTCTTTGAGTTAATCTCTTTAGCCATATATGAATCGCCATATTTACTTTCGATAAATTCCTTTACCTGAACTTCTGCTGTTTCTGATACTCTTGTGGAATCAGTTCTCAAATATGTTATAAGACCTATTGTTCCTCTGCCCTTAATGTCAACACCCTCATACAACTGCTGAGCTATTCTCATTGTCTTCTGTGTTGAGAAGTTAAGCGCCTTTGAAGCTTCCTGTTGCAATGTACTTGTTGTAAAAGGTATAGGTGCTTTTCTTGTTCTGCTTCCCTTTTTAATGTCCTTAACAGTAAACTCACTGTCTTTTAATTCCTTAACAATTCCGTCTAACTGTTCTTTTCCGGTAATTTCTAATTTACCTTTGTTGTCGCCATAAAAGCTTACTGTAAATTCTTTATTTTTGTGCTTTAATACTGCATCCATATCCCAATATTCTTTTGGAATAAATGCGTTTATTTCATCTTCTCTGTCACAGAGCATTTTTAATGCTACAGACTGAACTCGTCCTGCACTTAAACCTCTTTTAATCTTCATCCATAATAGCGGACTAATGCTATATCCCACCATTCTGTCTAATACTCTTCTTGCCTGCTGGGCATCAACTAATCCCATTTCTATATCTCTTGGATGTTTTAATGACTCTTTTACTGCCTGCTTTGTAATTTCATTAAAAGTAATTCTGTAAGTCTTCTTTGGATCTAATTTCAAGGCTATTGATAAGTGCCATGAAATTGCTTCTCCCTCACGGTCCGGGTCAGTTGCCAAATATACTTTGTCTGCTTTTTTTGCATAGCGACGAAGTTCTGCCAACTTGTCTCCCTTTCCCCTAATTGTAATGTACTTTGGTTCGTAGTCATTTTCCATGTCTATTCCCATTGTACTTTTAGGAAGATCTCTAACGTGTCCATTTGAAGCAACTACTTCATAGTTAGAGCCCAAAAACTTTTTAATAGTCTTAACTTTAGCCGGTGATTCCACAATCACAAGATATTTTGCCATAAACATCTCCTTAAAATATTTTCGCTGTTGTCGTTAAGCCTTTGAATAATAATTTTCTGATGGCTGCTCTACCAGTCCCATTAACTGAAGTTTTAGCAGCATACCTGTAAGTTCTTCATACTTAAAACCTGTTTCATTCATCAGTTCATAAATATTTTTCGGCTGTAAACGTAACCCACTATACAACAAGGCTAAATCTTTTTCAAGACCTTTTTCTTTTTGTTTTTTCTCATTTTCGTTTTTTGAACCACTATATTGTATGTCATTTAGCACGTCGTTAGCACCTGTAATTATGCCTGCTCCTGCCCTTATGAGACAGTTGCATCCATCGCTTAATTTCTCGCCTACTCTACCCGGTACTGCCATTACGTCTTTCCCCTGTTCCAATGCCCATTCTACGGTAATCAGGGAACCACTTTTCTCTCTTGCCTCAACTACTATAACCTTGTCCGAAAGTCCGCTTATAATTCTATTTCTAAGAGGAAAATGCCAGGCTATTGGTCCTGCCCCCGGAGGATACTCAGAAATTATTCCACCATTTTTTAAAATATCATTATAAAGTTCTATATTTTCTGTTGGATAGCAAACATCCACACCACTTCCAAGTACTGCAAATGTTGGCGTTCCACCTTCCAAAGCTCCTATCTGACTATAAGTATCTATGCCTCTTGCCATTCCGCTTATAATCTGAACTCCGTTTTCCGACAGCTCTCTTGCCAATGCTCTTGCCATTTTTCTTCCATAATTAGAGCACGCTCTTGCCCCTACCATTGCCACTACAGGCTTGTCCCTGTCAGGCAGTCTTCCTTTATAAAATAAATATTCCGGTCTATGATCATAAGGCAACAACTTAGCCGGGTAATCCCTGTCATTTACTGATACAACTTTTATGCCCTGTTTTTCTAATTCCTTTATGTAGTTTTTGTCCTTTAATTTTTCCAGCTGTTCTTTGTATTCACTGCCTCTTTTATTGTTTATTTTTTTATTTTCATTTGTATTTGAATTTTTATTTATGTTTTTATTTGTATTATCCATATTTATTTGAAAAGCACCGGTCTGTAACTTACAGCCTCAGCTATATCCCCCTGTTGTATTTTTTCGTGTTGTTTTAAATCTGCTATTGTTCTAGCCACTTTTATGATTTTGTCATAAGCTCTTATACTTAAATCCATTGTAGTATATATTTTTTCCATTAAATGCTGTTCTTCTTTGTTAAGCTTGCAGTATTTCTTTATGTTTTCGCCTGAAAGCTGACTGTTAAACTTAAACTTCTCATTGGCATACCTTTCACGCTGAATCTGAACAGCCCTATTTACTCTTTCTTTGATGGTTAAAGAATCTTCCGGCTGTTCTTCTTTTTCCAATTGAAAATATGTAACCTGATTCATATGCACGCACAAGTCTATTCTGTCTATTAGCGGACCGCTTATTTTTTCCATATATTTCTTTACTTCCTGCTCTGTGCAAGTACATTTGTTCATATCAGGGTAGTAACCACATTTGCAGGGATTCATTGCCCCTATTAAAATAAATTTAGCAGGAAATTCATATGTTCCTCCGCTTCGGGACACAATAATCTTCTCATCCTCCAATGGTTGTCTTAATGTTTCAATTACCTGCCTTGAAAATTCAGGCAATTCGTCAAGAAAAAGTATTCCCCCGTGCGCCTGTGTAATCTCCCCGGGTTTAGGATTAAATCCACCTCCAATCATTGCTGAAACTGTTGCCGTGTGATGTGGACTTCTCACTGGTCTGGTCTTCACAAGGCTTCCTGAAAGATTTCCTGCCACACTTTGTATTTTTGATATTTCTATTTGTTCTTCCAATGTCATGTCAGGAAGTATGGATGGCATTGTTTTTGCTATAATGGATTTTCCTACTCCCGGACTTCCCATCATTAACATATTATGCATTCCTGCCGCCGCTATTTCCGATGCTTTTCTTGCCTGAATCTGTCCTTTTATATTTTTAAAATCGTATTTGTAATCTTCTTTTTCCTGTGGAATGATTTTTATTTCAGGCGGTTTCATATTAGTTGTCAAAATCATTACCAGTTGATTAAGATTCTCTACCCCGATTATTTCCAAGTCTTTTATAAAATCACATTCGCCTACGTTTTCAATTGGAACATAGCACTTCTTAATCCCCTGTTCCATCGCTGACAGCGCCAGTGGCAACACTCCGTTAATCTTTACAATTTCCCCGTTAAGGCTTAATTCTCCTATGAACATTTTGTCATCTACTGTGCAGTTAATCAGTCCCATTGACATAAGTATGGATACTGCCACAGGCAGGTCAAAATAGGTTCCCGTCTTTCTAATATTAGCCGGCGAAAAATTTATTGTAATTCGTTTAGGCGGTATCATAAAACCTGAATTCTTAATTGCTGTTCTAACACGTTCTCTGGATTCTTTAATATTGGATGCTAAAAGGCCTACCATATCAAAAGATGGCAGGCCATTACATATGTCTGTTTCCACAATAACAGGTTGGGTGTCAATTCCGGTTATTGCGGCACATTTTATCTTACATACCATATAAGTCCCCCGCTTTCCTTTAGTATTTTGATTATATATTTAGTTTTGTTTTTTAACAAAATCTAACATATTTTCTGACTATTTTTCTTTATTTCTTTTTCTGAAGCCAGTTTATGTTGCATTTTGTTTTAAGTGTTTCATTTGTAATGTAGTTTTATCACATTCTATATGAATTATCAAGAGCTTTTTTTAATTTTTCTAAAGCTCTTTTTTCTATTCTGCTTACATAGCTTCTTGATATGCCAAGTTTTTCCCCAACCTTTTTCTGAGTCATTGGCTTCTTGCCATCCAATCCGTACCTCCAGACAATTATTTCTTTTTCTCTTTCATTTAAAATCTGTGCCACATATTTCTGAACAAGGCTGATATTCTCGGCTTTTTCTATTTGTTCAAGCGTATCCATTTCATCATTTTCAACCACATCTATAAGGCTTATGGTATTTCCCTCTTTGTCCGTTCCAATAGGCTCGTTTAATGACACATCCTTGCTTCTCTTTTTTTCCGCTCTAAGCATCATTAGAAGTTCGTTTTCTATACACTTTGCAGCGTAAGTTACAAGGCGATTCCCCTTGTCAGGATTATATGTGTTAACAGCTTTTATAAGTCCAACTATTCCAATGGAAATAAGATCCTGGTTTTCCCTGTTCTCATCATAATATTTTTTTACAACATGGGCGACAAGTCTTAAATTCCTCTCAATCAGTATGTCCTTAGCTTTTTTATCCCCAAGCCTCATTTTTTCGATATAAATCTTTTCTTCATCAGGGGTAAGAGGTTCCAAAAAAGTTTTCAAGCCGGATACCTTTCGACATACTTAATCTAGTTTATGCTTTACCTTACTTCTTTGTGCCTGTACTCTAAAAAGAAAAAAACTTGAAAAGTTACTTATCTAAGTTCTCTCCAAGTCTTTTTATATTAACATTTATTCTGCTTTCATTCTAAGTATGTCTCCGGCCTCCGGTACCTGGTCAAGCTTTATTGTAATAATCTGCTTTGGATGCGGACAACTTTCCATTGCCACTCCATCCTGATCTGTAATCGATATTACATTAGCTTCAATATCTCTTCCGTCAGCTTTCATTATTTCGATTTTATCACCTACGCAGAATTTGTTTTTCTGCTCAATTACAAAACTTCCATCTTCCAAAGGTTCCCCTGATATTCCAAGATATACATAATCCCGTTCATAAACGTTACAATCATATATCTGTGTTGTTTCATCAGGTTTTCCAAAGAAAAATCCTGTTGTGTACTGTCTGTAAGTACACTGTGAAATTAGTGTTTTGTATTTTGGAATGTTTTCTTCGTACTTCTTTGGATTTTCAAAATAATCATCAATTGCCATTCTGTATGTTCTGGCAACTGTTGCCACATAAAGAGCTGTCTTCATTCTCCCTTCTATTTTGAAGCTGTCAATTCCTGCGTCCACAAGTTCAGGAATATGGTCAATCATACATAAATCCTTTGAGTTGAAAATGTATGTTCCACGCTCATTTTCTTCTACAGGCATATATTGGCCCGGTCTTGATTCTTCCACTACTGCATATTTCCATCTGCAAGGATGAGTGCAAGCACCTTTATTGGCATCTCTTCCCGCCATAAAACTACTTAAAAGGCATCTTCCTGAATATGAAATACACATTGCACCATGTACAAAAGTTTCAATTTCCAAATCATCCGGAATATGATTTCTAATATCTTTTATTTCGCTAATTGAAAGTTCTCTTGCTGACACAACTCTCTTTGCACCTAGTGAATGCCAGAAATTGTATGTTCCATAGTTAGTATTGTTAGCCTGTGTGCTTATATGAAGTTCCATGTCAGGCAACATTTCCTTTGCAATTGTAAAAATAGCAGGATCAGCAATAATAAGCGCATCCGGCTTTACTTTTTTCAAGTCATTGAAATATGCCTTAACCGGTTCAATATCACTGTTATGAGCCAAAATATTGGCTGTAACATACACTTTTACGTTATATCTGTGGGCAAATTCCACCCCTTCTTTCATCTCTTCCAATGAAAAATTCTTAGCTTTTGCTCTTAAGCCAAAAACTTCACCACCTATATATACAGCATCTGCTCCATATCTCACAGCAGTTTTTAAAACTTCCAAACTGCTTGCAGGAACTAATAATTCAGGTTTTTTCATCTTTAAATCCTTTCCTCATTATTCATCTATCAAAATAGTATCTTGTATATAATATCTTTTTTCAAATATTATTTCTTCACCGATATTGTTATTCCATCACCTATTGGAACAATAGTTGTTTCAAGTTCAGGATGATTCTTTACTACTTCCAAATATTCACGCATACGCTTGTGAATTGTTCTGTCACGTCTTCTCACAACGTACTTAGACTGGATAATATCCCCTTCCTGCAAAACATTGTCTGTTATAAGAACAGCCCCCTTCTTCATTAAGCGCATAACTTCAGGTAGAAAATGAATATACTGTGCCTTTGCCGCATCCATAAAAACAAAGTCAAAGCTGTCTCCTTCAAGGCCGGGCATAATTTCCATGGCATCTCCTTCAAGCATTGTAATAACATCTTCCTTATCTGCTTTTTTGAAATTATCCCTTGCCTGAACAATTCTCTTTCCGTAGTTTTCAATTGTTATAATACTTGCGTCCTTTTCAATTGCTTCACTCATTAAAATGGCTGAGTACCCAACTGCAGTACCCAGCTCTAAAATTCTTTTTGGTTTTGTTATTGTAAGCATTACTCTCAAGAAGCTTTCCATTTCCTTTCGGATAATCGGAACTCCGTCAATATGAGCCTGCTGTTCAATTTCTTCCAACACATTATTATTTGGTTTTTCAAGTGAATGCATGTAAGTGACTATCCTCTCATCTACTATCACACTATTCTCCCTTTGCTTTCGTAGTTGTTTCCGTTTCTTTCTTGTCCTCTTCCGGACCGGCATTTATAATCTTAAAAATCTCCTCATTGCTCTGAGATGTATTAAAAGAATATGTTCCTGCCTTTATTTTTCTTACTTCATAAAGATATGACTGAACCGTAAAAACTCTTGAACTTTTTATAACATTAAACTCCTCTAATGTTTTTCCAAAACTTTCTATTGAAGTTCCCTCATCAACAGTAAATGTCATATCTGTTCCCGGCTTTGAATCCACACCTTCATTGCTAAAAATCTGTGAGCCAAAACTATATGCCGTTGTGGCACAGACAATGGCAACAACTATCATTACAACATAAACCAATGTTTTTATTGAAAATTTTGCAAATCCCTGTGAGGTCTTTCTATTATCCATGTAAATCTCCATTTCACTCACTTACAAAGCGATGTTCTTTATTACTCAACTTCCATGATAATTGGTAAAATCATAGGATTTCTCTTCATTGTTTTCCAAATATATTCACCAAGGCTGTCTTTTACTACCATCTTAATCTTGCCCCAGTCAGCATTTCTTCTGCTTAAACATTCTTCCAATGCCTCAGTTACCACAACTTTTGCATTTTCGATTAAGTTCTCTGATTCCCTAACATAAACAAATCCTCTTGTTACAATGTCAGGTCCTGCCAATATCTGATTTGTGTATTTTTCAAGTGTTAATACTACTATTATAATTCCGTTTTCAGCAAGGTTCTGTCTGTCACGTAAAACAATATTTCCTACGTCACCTACTCCAAGTCCGTCCACAAGAACTGAACCTGCAGGAACCTTTCCTACTACCTTGGCATCTTCTTTTCCAATACTTAACACATCACCTGATTCCATAAGAAAAACATTCTTCTTAGGAATACCCATTGACTGTGCTAACTTTCCATGTTCCATTAAATGTCTGTATTCACCATGAACAGGTATAGAATACTTAGGTTTAATTAATGAATACATTAACTTAATTTCTTCCTGACACGCATGTCCTGAAACGTGAGTTTCATTAAAAATAACATTTGCGCCCTTCATATAAAGTTCATTAATAACCTTTGATACAGCTTTCTCATTTCCCGGAATTGGTGTTGAACTAAATACAATTGTATCTCCCGGTTTAATCTGTACCTTTCTGTGAATTGATGCAGCCATTCTTGAAAGTGCTGCCATTGATTCACCCTGACTTCCTGTTGTAATAAGTACAAGCTGATCATCTGTATAATTCTTCATTTCTTCAATACTAATTAATGTATTGTCAGGAATCTTAAGATAATCCATCTCTCTTGCAACAGAAATAATATTTACCATACTACGGCCTTCAACTATAACCTTTCTGTTATATTTGCAGGCTGTGTTAATAATCTGCTGTACTCTGTCCACATTAGATGCAAATGTGGCAATAATAATTCTGCTTTTAGTATTTTCTGAAAAAATATGGTCGAAAGTCTTTCCTACCTTTCTTTCAGATGGTGTAAATCCCGGTCTTAATACGTTAGTACTGTCACACATTAAGGCCAAAACACCTTTCTTTCCTAATTCGCTAAATCTGCATAAGTTAATTGCATCACCAAAAACCGGTGTGTAATCTACCTTAAAGTCACCTGTATGAACAATTACACCTACAGGTGTGTGGATTGCAAGTGCTGCTGCATCTGCAATACTATGGTTAGTTCTAATAAATTCAATTCTGAAGTCACCTAAATGTATGCTTTGTCCAAACTTAACAACCTTACGCTTTACAACACTTAAAAGGTCATGCTCTGAAAGCTTTCCTTCAATAATGCCCATTGTTAACTTTGTTGCATAAATAGGTACGTTAATCTCTTTTAAAACATATGGCAGAGCACCAATGTGGTCCTCGTGACCATGCGTTATAACGAACCCTTTAACCTTATCTTTATTTTCAAGTAAAAATGTAATATCAGGTATTACACAGTCAATTCCTAACATTTCATCATCAGGAAATGACAAACCGCAGTCGACTACAATAATTCCGTCATTATACTCAAATGCAGTCATGTTCATTCCGATCTGTTCCAGTCCTCCCAATGGAATAACCTTTATTCTTGAACTATCACTCATATTTTTTATTTTTCCTCCTAAATCTCTATTCACGTTCTTCTTTTCTTATACTCATAATACCTTGCTAACTATAAAATCATCACAATTCTCTAAACACATAGTCATCCCCATATTTACAAACTATCACATTTTCTATGATTGAAACGATTTTACTTAATATTTTTCTATTTTATCGCTCTATATCAATATCTTCAAGCAGTTCTGAAAAAATTCTTCCGATATAATCTAATTCAGAATCGTCTTCTACCATCTCATATATTGCTTCTTCATCATTTTCATCTGATACATCTTTTAAAATATGTGCAATTTCTTCCTCTTCATCCCCTTCCTCTGTTACAAGGATATAGTTAACGTTGTTAATTCTTGTTTCTTCAACAACGTACATTTCAACTTCATTACCTTCATCATCTGTTAAAACAATCTTTTCTTCCATTAAATAAATCTCTCCATATTCTTTAATCCTATTTACTACACAGTTCCTATCGTTATAATAATAGCTATAGCTTTTTAATCTTATGTGTTCTTTTCAATCCTATTAATATAATCTTCCAAAATAATTGTGGCCGCAATCTGATCCACATACTTATACCTGTCCTGTTTCTTTATGCCTGCTTCATCCATAATCTCGTAGGCTTCCACAGTTGTAAGTCTTTCATCCTGAAAGACTATTTCAAGACCTGTTCTTCTCTCAAGCATTGTGCCAAACTCTTTGGTCTTTTTAACTCTTTCACCTTCCGTACCACTAAGCATGACAGGATAACCAAGTACAATCTTCTCTATATTGTATTGTTCTACTAACTGCTCTATTCTTGCTAATGTCTTTCGTAACTTGTTTGGAGAATCCCTTCTTATAATCTCAACTCCCTGAGCTGTATATCCTAAAGGATCCGTAACTGCAACTCCAACCGTCTTAGAGCCAAAATCAAGTCCTAAAATTCTCATTCCATTTTCCATTTTATTTTCCATTTTGATTTTTATACTGTGGTATATAAAAGCATCAAAAACTTATCAGCCGGGATATTCGTGATTTCAATAGGATTATTGCTTACAATGTTAGCTATAATACCATTCCAAAACCACATCTTACTTAATCGCTTTCCCATATTTCCGCCTGATAAGTTTAATTTTATGTTATTCTTATGCTGTTTTATACCACCTTTATTTCAACTTATGGTTAATGTAATACTTTACTGTTTCTTCAATAAGCTCATCACGTTCCACTTTCATAATCAGGCTTCTTGCATTCTTATAGCTTGTTATGTAAGTTGGATCCCCTGACATAATATAACCAACAATCTGATTTACAGGATTATATCCTTTTTCAGCTAAGGCTTCATAAACCTTTTCGAGAATCTCCTCTACTCCTAATTTCTGTTCCTGTGGAACTCTGAAAAATTGTGTATTTCCTAAATCGCTCATCTTATCACGTCCTTTTTCTACCTATCAAGTAGGCTTTCTTTATCACTAATTTTAATATAAAACTTACATAGTGGCAAGCATTATTTCATTAGTTAAAAAATCTTTAACATTTACTTTTCGTATTTGTCCTTCAAGATTTTCCTTTTCGGACACTGCAATTTTAATATAATCAACTGTATGTCCAACCCAATATTCCTTGTTATCCAATAGGATTTTTTCTTCAAACAATACTGTGGTATCTTGACCTATTTTAGCCTGTCTAAACTCTTTTGTAAGTTCTTCTCCTGTTTTGATTAAGTCTTCACTTCTTAATGTTTTTATTTTTTCATCTATCTGATTTGGCATTTTTGCTGCCACAGTGCCATCTCTCTTTGAATATTTAAAAACATGTAATTCTGCAAACTTAACCTTCTTTACAAACTCTCTTGAACTAATGTAGTCTTCCTCTGTTTCTCCCGGAAATCCCACAATAACATCTGTTGTAAAAGCAGGATTATCAATATACTTTCTAATTAACTGACACTTTTCATAGTATTCATCTGAAGTATAATGTCTGTTCATGGCTTTTAATGTTTTGTCACATCCGCTTTGAAGTGAAAAATGAAAATGCGGACAAATCTTTTTAATCTTGCCCAATCTTTCCACAAAATCTTCTGTTACAACTTCCGGATCAAGTGACCCTAAACGGATTCTTTCAATTCCATTAACATTATCTGCCATTTCTATAACATCTATTAACTTTTTGCCATTGTCATCATAGCAACTTAAGTTAATTCCTGTTAAAACTATTTCCTTAAAGCCTGAAGCTGAAAGTCTTTCAAGTTCAGCTTTTATGCTTTCCATTGTTCTGCTTCTTATTCTTCCCCTTGCATAAGGAATTATACAATATGAGCAGAAGTTATTACATCCATCCTGAATTTTCAAGTGGGCTCTTGTATGTTCTGTTACTGTTGAAATTTCCAAATCTTCGTATTCATCTGTGTGGTTAATGTCAATTACATATTCTTCTTTAACCTGTTCTCCGGCTTCTTTTTCTGCATAATATTCATTAAGAATTTCCACAATGTCTTTTTTTCTGTTATTTCCTACAACTAAATCTATTGAAAGATCCTGTGCCACTTTTTCAGTTGCAGTCTGCACATAACAGCCTGTGGCCACTACTACTGCATCAGGATTTTGCTTCTTAGCCTTATGAAGCATCTGTCTTGATTTTCTGTCTGCCATATTTGTAACAGAGCATGTATTTATAATATAAACGTCTGCCTGATCCTGGAATGATACGATTTCATAACCTGCTTTTTTAAGCAATTGAGTCATTGCTTCTGTCTCGTATGAATTTACTTTGCATCCAAGATTGTGAAGTGCAGCTTTTCTCATATTTTTTCTCCTTTATAAAAATTAACTGATTTTTGCAAATATTTTTGGGCATTTATACACATTGACAAAGATTCAATCCGTGTTATCATTTTACATATAAAGAGTAAGAGAGGTATTGATATATGAAAACAGTTACAATCAACTTAGGATCAATTGATAAGGTTAAATCTTTTGTCAATGACATTACAAAATTTGATAGCGATTTCGACTTAGTATCAGGTCGTTATGTTATTGATGCAAAATCAATTATGGGAATCTTCAGTCTTGATCTTTCAAAGCCTATTAATTTAAATATTCATGGTGATGAAGATAATGCTGAAATTATGGAAGTTATTAAGAAATACGAAGTATAATTTCTTCTATTCCTAAATAAGTATTTTTATTTATTTTGATTTTATTAGCAGGTTTACATTTAAGTAAACCTGCTTTTTTATTACAATATCAAATTTTTTAATATCATCTATGCTTACACAGTGATGGATTTCTAACCAATCTCTATAACTTCTGCTGTATTTACAGCATCCTCAAACATTCTGTCGATTTCTTCTGCCAAATGTTTTTCTGAGTTCTTAATTACATTAATGTTAGGTTTTGTTACAGGGTGCTTTGCAACAAATGTTGTACAACAGTCTTCGTATGGAAGAATTGATGTTTCATATGTTCCGATTTTTAATGAAATATCAACAATCTCCTGCTTATCAAAAGCAATAACCGGTCTGAATACAGGCATTGTACATACTTCGTTAGTTGCTGCAAGACTCTGCATTGTCTGGCTTGCAACCTGACCAATGGATTCGCCTGTAATAAGTCCCTGTGCCTTTTCCTTGTTTGCAAAATATTCTGCAATCTTCATCATATATCTTCTCATAATAATTGTTAATTCATCATGAGGGCACTTGTCATATATATACATCTGAATTTCTGTAAAGTTTACAACATAAAGTCTCATTGGACCTGAATATTTTGATACTAACTTAGCTAAATCCACAACTTTCTGTTTTGCTCTTTCTGATGTGTATGGTGGTGCGTGGAAGTAAACTGCATCAACCACAACGCCTCTCTTAGCTGTCATCCAGCCTGCTACAGGGCTGTCAATACCACCTGATAAAAGCAACATCGCCTTTCCTGCTGTTCCTACCGGCATACCACCTGGTCCCGGAATAATCTTTGAATAAATATTAATGTGATTTCTGATTTCAACATTAATTTCAACATCAGGATTATGAACATCAACCTTTACACCTTCAAAAGCATCTAAGATTCTTCCACCTAATTCTGCGTTAATCTTCATTGAATCCATTGGATAATTCTTTCTTGCTCTTCTTGCCATAACCTTAAATGTAAAGTTTTTGTCAGGGTATGTTTCATCAATGTATTTAATAACCTGTTCTGCCAAATCATCAAAACCATTGTCTTCAATCTGAACCATTGGACAGATTCCAACAATACCGAAAACGTGCTGTAATGCATCTACAGCTTCATCAAAATCATAATCACCTTCTGCTATTGCATAAATTCTTCCGTTTTCTTTTGTTACCTTAAAGTTTCCGTCAATCTTATCTAATGCTCTTTTGGCATTATCTACCAAAGCATTTTCGAAAAGATATCTGTTTTTTCCTTTTACGCCAATTTCAGCGTATTTAATCAAAAATGATTTAAACATCTTCCTCCTCCAAAATAAATTGTACTAATTTTTATGTTATTTATCTACGCACATATTTTCTCAAAATAGGCAATAATTGCTTTATTTCTCCAACTGCATAGTCAACTTCTTCCTCTGTGTTAAATTCACAAAAACTAAATCTTACTGTTGATTCCAAAAGGTCCTTGTCAATTCCCATAGCCTTAAGTGTTGAGCTTACGGCAGGTCTGTTAGATGAACATGCACTTCCTGCTGAAATATATATGCCCTTGTCCTCTAATGCATGAAGAAGTACTTCACTTCTGACCCCCTTAAAACTTGCACTTACAATATGAGGGGCTCCAAGATTACCTTTTCTGCTGTTTACAGTTACACCTTCTATTGCTTCAAGGCTGTCAATTAACTTGTCCTTTAAATTAGTCATAATTTCAACGTTATGCTCTAAGTTGTCATAACAATCCTTTGATGCCTGACCGATTCCTGCTATACCCGGCACGTTTTCTGTTCCGGATCTAAAGCCCATCTGCTGACCGCCACCAAAAATAATGGGGTTAATCTTTGTATTCTTTTTAATATAAATAAATCCGCTTCCCTTTGGTCCGTGAATCTTATGTCCACTAACTGTAAGAAGGTCTATATTATCTCTTCTTGGTTTAATTTCCAACTTGCCAAATGCCTGAATTGCATCTACGTGATAAACCACAGAAGGATTTACTTTCTTAATATACTGACCGATTTCTCCTACCGGCTCAATTGCTCCAACTTCATTATTTACATACATTGTTGAAACTAAGATAGTATCTTCTGTCATTTCTTTTTCCAAGGCTTCCATCTGTACAACGCCATATCTGTCAACAGGCAAATAAATAACTTCAAAGCCCTGTTCTTCCAAATATTTCATTGTTGCAAGAACAGATGAATGTTCAACTGATGTTGTTATTATTCTGTTGCCTTTACGCTTATTGGCCATTGCTGTTCCAATAATAGCCATATTATTTGACTCTGTTCCGCCTGATGTAAAGAAAATCTCCTTTGGATCAACTTTTAATATTTTTGCTATATTTTCCTGTGCTTCTTTAATATATTTTTCAGCCTTAACTCCAACCATATGCATAGCTGATGGATTTCCAAAATCCTCTGTCATTGTTTTTACAACAATGTCTTTTACTGAATCTGTAACTATGGTTGTAGCTGAATTATCAAAATATGCTTCCATTTTAACCTCTATATTTAACTATCAATTATTTACATAACTTTAATTATTTTTGTTTCACTCTTCTGTTTCAAACATTAAAACTGACATTAATGCCATTCCTGCTGTTTCTGTTCTTAAAATTCTTTTGCCAAGGGTAATGTCATAAGCTCCAATATTTATTGCCTGCTCTACTTCTTCCTCTGCAAAACCGCCTTCAGGGCCAATAAATATTCCAACGGTCATGCCCATCTTAATCTGACTTACAACCTGTCTTGTATGAGCCATATTTTCTGCATTTTCATATGGAATAAGTACCATGTCCATAGCTTCTGCCATTTTAAGTGCCTCTTTGTATGTTACAGGCATTGAAACTTTTGGAATAATTCCCCGCTTAGACTGCTTAGCCGCACTTTCAGCAATTGAATTCCAACGTTTTGTTTTAGAAACAGCTTTCTTATTATCAAGCTTAACTATGCATCTCTTAGTGGATACAGGAACTATTTCGTATGCTCCAAGTTCAATCATCTTCTGGATAACCGTTTCCATTTTGTCCCCTTTAGGCAATGCTTGAAAAAGAGTAACCTTAATTGGAAGTTCCTTTGCCACTCCATTTACGTCTTCTATTTTTGCTCGCACCTGTTCATTTTCAAGTTCATCTATTGTACAAACATATTCCCTGTCTTCTCCGTCGCTTATAAGAATGGTTTCGCCCTTCTTCATTCTGAGAACGTTTTTTATATGATTAACATCTGAACCTATAATTATAACTGCGTCTTCCTGTATCTGGTCTTTTTTAACAAAAAATCTATACATCTTATTTCACTCTTACCTATTTCTTAATTGCCATAATGGCACGCCAGTCACCCTGATTTACTACTTTTGAAAGCTGAAGATTACTATTATTATTAATTGCATCTTTAACCTCTTCCTCTTTCATATAAATAATACCTGATGAAATAAATACTCCGCCCGGCTTTAAAAATCTATCCACAATACCTGCAATTGGAATAATTACATCTGCAAGAATATTTGCAACAACAATATCGTACTGCTCTGCCTCAAACTCAGCCTGCATTTTTTCATCTTCCAAAACATTGCCTGCTTCAACTTTCACATTATCCATAGAAAGCTTATTTACCTTAAAATTATCATAAACAGCCTCAATTGCCGCAGGATCAATGTCGGTCATATCAACCTTTGAAGCATTTAACTTCTTTGCCACAATTGACAAAATACCACTTCCGCAACCTAAATCAAGAACCTTGTCACCATCCTTGACATATTCCACAAGCTGCTTAATACAAAGCTGTGTTGTGTCATGCTTACCTGTTCCAAAAGCAGTGCCCGGATCAATTTCAATCATCTTCATACCCTTATGCTCTTCATCTACTTCTTCCCAAGTAGGCTTAATAAAAAACTCTCCAACAGTAAAAGACTTAAAATACTTCTTCCAATTGTTAACCCAGTCAACATCTTCAGTTGTACTTTTTTCAATACTGCCTTCGCCCACATTAATAAAGCTCTTAGCTTCCTTTAACTTCTCTCTTAACTGATCAAGAAGCTGCTCTGCATTATCATCTTCCTCTGTATAAAAACTAATATATGCAGTTCCGTCATCTTCAGGAAGGTCAGCCAGATAATCAATAAACTGCTTCTCCTTATCTTCCTGACTAATCTGCACATTATCTTCAACCTGAATACCACTGATTCCAAGTTCCATCAAAACACCACTGACAAAATCCTCTGCCTGAGTAGTTGTCTTTAATTTATACTTATTCCACTTCATATAAACGCTCCATTTCCTGAACCCTTTTTAACTGATTTATCATAACATATAAACATCTAATACGCAAATTTTCTTTTTCCCACATTTTGTAATTTCAAATTTTCGATATATAATAAAAACAACTCATATACAATTTTGATATATTTCGGAATATTTTATATAAGTCAACAATAGGCAGGATTTTCCAATTTTGCGCTATAAAATATTCCAAAATACACCCAAAAATTATATCTAGTTGTTACTTTATACAAAGGAGATTAAATGATTGAAAAGAATTGATTTTGATAATGGCAATGTTGCCGGCAATATTCTTAATGCTGCCATTCCTATGTTGGTGGCTCAGATTTTAAGTCTTTTATATAATATTGTTGATAGAATTTATATTGCCCGTATTCCTGATGTTGGTACTGCAGCTCTTGGTGCGGTGGGACTTTGTTTTCCCATTATAACTATTGTAACTGCCTGCAGTAATTTGTTTGGAAGTGGCGGTGCTCCTCTTTTTTCCATTAGTCGTGGTATGGGTGACTCTAAGAAGGCTAACCGTATTATGAATACTTCTTTTTCTATGGTTTGCGCGGGAGCTGTTGTTTTAACTATTGTTGGGATTGTTTTTGCAAAGCCTATTCTTGTTTTGTTTGGGGCATCTGACAATGCATTGATTTATGCTTATCCATATATGACTATTTTTATGTTTGGCACTCTTCCTTCCATGATTTCTACAGGAATGAATCCTTTTATTAATGCACAGGGCTATGCCACAACAGGCATGCTTTCTGTTGCAATTGGTGCCATTGCCAATTTTATTTTAGACCCTATTTTTATTTTTGTTTTGGGACTTGGTATTAGGGGAGCTGCTATTGCTACCGTTATTTCGCAAATTTTGTCTGCTTCTTTTGTTATTTTCTTTCTAAGATGTAAATCTGAGTTAAAAATAAGACTTTTGCACTTAAATGAAATAGCAGGTTGTGTTGAGTACGCTAAGAATATTGTTAGTCTTGGAACTGCCGGTTTTATTATGCAGGTTACTAATAGTCTTGTTTCTATCTGCTGCAATAATGTTCTTTCTGTTACAGGTGGGGATGTTTATATTTCGGTTATGACTATTGTTTCAAGCGTTAGACAGATGGTTGAAACTCCTATTTATGCAATTAACGAAGGATCATCTCCTATCTTAAGTTATAATTATGGAGCTAATCGCCCTGGTCGTGTAAGAAAGGCGGGAGTTGTAATGGGCTGTCTGATTCTTGGATATACTGCAATTATATGGACTTTGATTATTGTTGCGCCACATTTTCTCATTCAGATTTTCAGTTCTGACAGCGCTCTTATAGCTGATGCTGTTCCTGCGCTGAAACTTTATTTTGCAGCTTTTATTTTTATGGATTTGCAGTATATTGGTCAGACATTTTTCAAATCACTTAACAAGAAGAAACATGCTATTTTCTTCTCTTTGCTTAGAAAAGTTGTTATTGTTGTTCCTTTAACTTACATATTCCCATATTTGTTTAATATGGGCTCTAATGGAGTTTTTCTTGCAGAACCTATTTCTAATGTGATCGGTGGAAGTATGTGCTTTATTACAATGCTATGCACAATATTACCGGAATTAAAAAGAATGGAAAATAAATAAAAATACCCCTTATACCGACTAAGGTTTTGATTTGTATAATCTCTGCCTTTCCGTTATATGGGGTATTTTTTTTCTATTATTTTTTAAAGAATTTCTTTATTTTATCTTCTGCTGTTTCATGTTTGTCTTCACCAAATTCATTTAAAGTGTTACCTGAAACTGCATCAAATTTTTTGATTAATTCCTTCTGTTCTGATGTAAGTTTTGTAGGTACTTTTACAACAAGTGTTGAGTACTGGTCTCCTCTCATTGAGTTGTTACGTACGTGGCATACACCTTTGCCTTTTAATCTGATTCTTGTTCCTGTCTGTGTTCCCGGTTTTATGTTAAATTTAACATCTCCATCAATTGTTTTTACTCTGATGTCGCCACCTAAAGCAGCCTGTGCAAATGAAATTGATGTAGTTGTATATATATCCATTCCGTGACGTTCAAATTCATTACTTGGTCTTACTCTAATATCAACTAATAAGTCACCTCTTGGACCTCCATTACGTCCCGGCTCACCCTGTCCTGTAATTCTAATACTCTGTCTGTCATCAATACCTGCAGGAATATCAACAGAAACTTTCTTCTTCTTTGAAATATATCCTGCGCCATAGCAGTCAGGACATTTCTCTTTAATTACTTTACCTGTACCATTACAATCAGGACAAGTTGTTACTGACTGCATTGTTCCAAAAAGTGTCTGCTGCTGGCTAACGTACTGTCCACGTCCACCACATTTTGAACATTTTTCAGGAGATGTTCCAGGTTTTGCACCTGTACCATTACATTTACTACATGTTTCCTTAAAGTTGATTGTAACTTCTTTCTTGCAGCCGAAAACTGCTTCATTAAAGTTGATTGTTATACCAACTCTAACATCTGCACCACGCATTGGACCATTGTTGGCTCTTGAACTTCTTCTGCTTCCGCCACCAAATATGTCACCAAATATATCTCCAAATCCACCAAATATATCGCTAAAATCTGCTCCGTTAAAGTCAAATCCACCTGCGCCGCCTGAGCCGTCAAAAGCTGCGTGACCGAACTGGTCATACTGCTTTCTCTTACTGTCATCACTTAAAACTGCGTATGCCTCTGATGCTTCCTTAAACTTTGAAGCTGCTTCTTCATCTCCCGGGTTTGCATCCGGATGATATTTTTTGGCTAATTTTCTATATGCTTTTTTAATTGTGGCACTGTCTGCGTTTTTGTCTACGCCCAGTACCTCATAGTAATCTCTTTTATCTGCCATAGCCTGCCTCCTAAACAACTAAGACTTACTTGCGTGTGAAAACCCGTCCGGGATAACTCGGGCGGGATTTTTCACATGCATGTTGCATCATTTATTATACTTCTGTAAATTCACCATCTACAACATCATCATTTGCATTTCCGGCACCCTGAGCACCCATGTCTGGACCTGCACCCTGAGCTCCTGCTCCCTGTGTCTGTTCATACATCTTAGCAAATAATTTCTGTGCACTGTTCATTAATTTTTCTTTTCCAGCCTTAAGTTCTTCAATCTGAGCATCTGTAACTTCTTCGCCAATTCCTGCGATTGTAGCCTTTAATGCATCAAGGTCTGCCTGAACTTCCTGCTTGTCGTTAGGATCAAGCTTGTCGCCTGCTTCATTCATAGCCTGTTCTGTCTGTGATACCATAGCATCAGCTTCGTTCTTAGCATCGATTCCTTCTTTACGTTTCTTATCCTGTGCTTCGTATTCAGCTGCTTCTTTTACTGCCTTATCGATATCTTCATCTGACATATTTGAACCTGCTGTAATTGTAATGTGCTGTTCTTTTCCTGTTCCTAAATCCTTAGCTGAAACATTAACGATACCGTTTGCATCAATATCAAATGTTACTTCAATCTGTGGAACACCTCTTCTTGCTGGAGGGATACCATCTAATCTAAACTGTCCAAGGCTCTTGTTGTCTCTAGCAAACTGTCTTTCACCCTGTACTACGTTAATATCTACTGCTGTCTGGTTATCTGCAGCTGTTGAGAAGATCTGACTCTTCTTTGTAGGAATAGTTGTATTTCTTTCAATAAGTCTTGTAGCAATACCACCCATTGTTTCAATTGATAATGAAAGTGGAGTTACATCAAGAAGAAGGATTTCGCCGGCACCTGCATCACCTGCTAATTTACCACCCTGGATAGAAGCACCAAGTGCTACACATTCATCAGGATTCATCTTCTTTGATGGTTCATGACCTGTTAACTGTTTTACTTTATCCTGTACAGCAGGGATACGTGTTGAACCACCTACTAATAATACCTTGCTTAATTCTGCTGCTGTAATTCCTGCATCCTTTAATGCATTCTGTACAGGAACTGCTGTTCTTTCAACAAGGTCTCTTGTTAATTCATCAAATTTAGCCTTTGTAAGTGTCATATTAAGATGCTGTGGTCCCTGTTCATTTGCTGTAATGAAAGGAATGCTGATTTCTACCTGAGTTGCTGATGAAAGTTTCTTCTTAGCATCTTCTGCTTCAGCTTTAACTCTTTCCATAGCCATCTTATCGTTTGAAAGGTCGATACCTGTCTTGCCCTTAAAGTCTGCTACCATATAGTCCATAATCTTCTTATCAAAGTCATCACCACCAAGTCTGTTATCACCTGATGTTGCAAGTACTTCGATAACGCCATCACCGATTTCGATAACAGATACATCAAATGTACCACCACCTAAATCGTATACCATAATCTTCTGTTCGTTTTCATTATCAAGACCATAAGCTAAAGCTGCTGCTGTTGGCTCGTTGATAATTCTCTTTACATCAAGACCTGCAATCTTACCTGCATCTTTTGTTGCCTGTCTCTGTGCATCGTTAAAGTAAGCTGGTACAGTAATAACTGCTTCTGTTACTTTTTCACCAAGATAAGCTTCTGCATCAGCTTTTAATTTCTGAAGAATCATAGCTGAAATAGCCTGTGGTGTATAACTCTTACCATCAATTGTTACTTTATAATCTGTACCCATATGTCTTTTAATTGATGAAACTGTACCTTCAGCATTTGTTACAGCCTGACGTTTAGCGTTATCACCAACTAATCTCTGACCATCTTTCTTAAATGCTACTACTGATGGAGTTGTTCTGAATCCTTCAGCGTTTGCTATTACTGTAGGTTCTCCACCTTCCATTACTGCTACACATGAATTTGTTGTTCCTAAATCAATACCAATAATCTTTCCCATGATTGTTTCCTCCTATATAATCTAAAAACTTGTTAATATCTTTATTTGAAATGGTATGTTGTTAATTAGTTAGCAACCTTTACCATACTGTGACGGACAACTGAATCTCTGTATTTGTATCCTTTCTGTAATTCCTGGGATACCATGTTTTCTCCAAGTTCCTCGTTGTCCTCATGCATTACTGCATTGTGAAGTTCAGGATCAAATTCCTTTCCTTCAGCTTCGATAACTGTAACTCCCATATCTTCAAGAGCTGCTGTCATCTGTTTATAGATAAGATTCATTCCCTGACCTACAGGTGAATCCAAATCCTCTTCACTAAGAGCTGCAACGCCTCTTTCAAAGTTATCAACAACCGGTAAAATTTTTTCTATGATTGCCTTGGCTCCTACTTCATACATTGCTGTTTTTTCCTTTTCGCTTCTGTTTCTGTAATTCTGAAACTCTGCAAAAAGTCTTTGATATTTATCATTTAATTCTTCAATCTGCTGATCCTTTTTGTCTTTCTTATCTTTCTTTTTGAAAAACTTCTTTTTAGTATCTTCAGATTCTTCAGAAGTTTCTGTATCTTCAGCTTCCTGTTCATTAGCTTCTTCTACAGTTTCTTCTGTCTCAATATTTTCAGCCTTTGTTTCTTCAGCTTCATTATCTTTAACTTCATTGTTAGTTTCTTCGGTAATGTTTTCATCCAAAGTTTCTTTTTCTTTTTCCATTGGACTTTCCTTTCTTTCTTATTCTATTATCTAACTAAGCTTTGCTATGAATGTTCATCCTTAAATGTATCGCTTAGTTGTTCTTTCACAGTTCTTAAAGCATCTACTACTTTCTCGTAGTCCATTCTCTTCGGTCCGATGATTCCTATTGTTCCCTTGAAACCATCTTCCAATTCGTATGTTGCAGTTACAACACTGCAATCTTTCATAGACTGTACAGGACTTTCACTTCCAATGTAGACCTGAATACCTGTTTCCTCATCTCCTTCATTAATTAATTCGGTAAGCTGAGACTTTTCTTCTAATGTAGTAAGTAATTGGCTTGCTCTTTCTTTATCACTTAATTCAGGATATTTGAAAATGTTGGTTGCACCTGAAGTATAAATCTTCATCTGCTCCTCTGTTGCAATTGCTTCCGTTATTGCTTTCAAAACCTCGCTTACAACTGATTCAAACTCTCCTGCCTGTGATGCCAGTGTAGTCATAACTCCTAAATTAATTTCTTCAATTGATAGTCCTGCAAGGACTGTATTAAGAGCTACATTTAATCTGACTACTATTTCCTGGTTAACATCCTTGCTGACTTTGACAATTTTGTTAACCACATGGTTCTTATCTGAAACTACCGTACAAAGAAGACTCTTTTCTTCCAAAACTGAAAGCTGTACGAACTTAATTCTGTTAGTCTGTGCTTTCGGTGTGGAAACCATTGTGGCGTAATTAGTATTAGTTGCTAACATCTTCGCCATATTCTGTAATAAGGTTTCAACCTTATCAACTTTCTGAATAAGTAAATCTTCCTTTTCAGTAACTTTCTTCTCTCTCTCATCAAGCTCTGCCATCCTGTCTTTAAGAATATTGTCTACATAAAATCTGTAACCTTTATCAGTTGGAATTCTTCCTGCTGATGTATGTGGCTGAACTATGTAGCCTAACTCTTCAAGGTCTGACATTTCATTTCTAATTGTTGCTGAGCTTAAATTTAAATCTGTATATTTGGAAATGGTTCTGGAACCTACCGGTTCGCCTGTCTCAAGATAGTTCCTAATAACAGCGTCTAATATTTTTTCTTTTCTCTCATTAAGTTCCATGGCATCTCCTTTCTTTTTTCTGTTAGCACTCGTTTAATTTGAGTGCTAATATTTTATCTGTGTTAAAGTTACCACTCCTCAACCGCTTTGTCAACATTTTTCTAAAAAAAGTTTTGTAAATAATTTGTGAACTTTCTTTGTACGCGATTGCATTGTCCAAAGGTCTTTTCCCACCTTTGCTTGCACAATGATTGGAAAATGACCTTGGGACACGCCCGGATATGAACATAAAAGTGAAGCGCAAGCTTCGCAATATGCGAATATCAGGGAGGATTGCGGGAGTGCGTAACACATAGCAATCTGTGCAATCAATTGGAGGGGTTCTCATCTGTATAAGAAAAAGAACTGTTACTCTGGCACTTGAACTCTGCCAACTTAACAGTTCTTTTCATTGTGGTTATTATATTTTTATTATAGCTTTCATCGTCATTGCTATTCCAACATTTATTAACTAATTCTTTGCTTTTTCTACTGCTATAAATCCAAATGTTTCAGGTCCAACATGAGTTCCTATTGTAGGTCCTATCTGATAACATTCCTTAAACTTAATTCCTTTTTCTTCAACTTTCTTTACAAAGTTATCAAGATTCTCTGTTCCGTCTGAATAAATTCCATAAATTGGAAATCTTTCATCTAAGTCCATTCCTTCTATATAACTAGCAAGTCCTGCAATGGCTTTCTTTCTGCCGATAAACTTACCTTTTACAATTAACGTTCCTTCCGGAATTGAAATAACCGGCTTAAGCTTTGCAAAATTACCAAAACCTGCCTGCATCTTTGTAAGTCGTCCACCTTTGTATAAATTTTCAAGATTGTCAATTGCAAGGTTAATTGATATTCTTGATTTTAATTCTTCCAATGCCTCTACAATTTCATCTACAGTTTTTCCTTCATCTCTTAACTGCATTCCGTAATCTACCATTATCTTTATAGCATATACTGCTGTTTTTGAATCTATAAGATGGATTCCGTCATATTCAGCCATATCTTTTGCAATATTGGCACTCTGATACGTTCCACTTATTCCACCTGAAAGCATAACACCTATTATCTGGTCTCCATTAGCCTTAGCCTCTTCGAAAACATCAAGAAATGCCTGTGGTGATGGCTGAGCTGTCTTGGGAAAAATATCTTCCTCCCTCATTCTCTTATAGAATTCACTTCTGCTTATTTCAATTCCATCTTTATATGTATCATTATCAAAAGTAATTGACAAAGGAACAAATGCAATTCCTTTTTCTTTTGCTTCATTTACATCATAGTCTGAACCTGAATCTACCATAAATTTAATCATTATATTTTACCTCTTCACCTTTAAGTGTTTTTATTGTACTTGCTTGTATCGTATACGTCAATAGGCTATTGAATTCTTTTCAAATCCGTAGCATAATAGTATTTCAGCACAAAATAAAAATCAATATATTTTGTACTAATTATAAAGGAGAGTTAACAATATGAATGAATCTGTTTTATCATTTAAAGATAAATATTTTGGCGATAAAAATTTTTACAAAATGACCCTTACAATTGCCATCCCCATTATTATCCAGAATCTTCTTACTAATCTGGTTAGTATGGCTGACAATATTATGGTAGGACAGCTTGGAACTAATCAGATGTCAGGTGTTGCAATTATAAATCAGTTGTTTTTTGTTTTTAATCTTTTAGTATTTGGAGGAATGTCCGGAGCAGGACTTTTTTCAGCCCAGTATTTTGGACAAAAGAATCACAATGGTGTTCGTGATGTTTTTAGAATGAAGATTCTTATTGGCATTACAATTATTGCTATTTCTCTTTCTGTTATGATTTTTCTTCATGAACCGCTAATTAATATGTTTCTTCATGAAGGAAGCAGTTCAGGAAATATTCAGGAAACATTCAATTATGCAAAAAACTATCTTTACATAATGGTTATTGGAATTGCACCTTTTGTTATTTCTAACTGCTACAGCACTACTCTTAAAGAATCCGGACAGACTGTTGTCCCTATGAAAGCCGGAGTTTTGGCTGTAGTATTTGATATAGTTCTCAATTACATATTTATTTTTGGAAAATTAGGATTTCCTGCCATGGGCGTTGTTGGTGCAGCCATCGCCACTGTTATTTCACGTTTTGTTGAATGTGGCTATCTTGTAATTTATACTCATAGACATTCAAATGATTATCCTTTTATTAAACATTGCTACAGAACTCTTAAGGTTCCGGGGTCTCTTGTTAAGAAAATAATTGTAACCGGTGCCCCTCTCATGCTTAACGAATTTTTATGGGCAGGTGGTCTTACATTGCAAACACAGGCTTTGTCCACTAAAGGTCTTGCCACTGTAGGAGGCCTAAATATTTGCAATACTATTGGAAATATTTCTAATTGTATTTTTGTTACAATGGGAACAACTATTGCTATTGTTGTAGGACAACTACTAGGTGCCGGAAAACTGAAAGAGGCCAAAGTGACTGCTACACGAATGGCTGCTTTTTCACTTTTAATATCATTTGGCATGATTATAATTCTTGGCCTACTTGGACCTGTGTTTCCACATTTCTATAATACAACCGACGAAATACGCAAACTTGCCACAAAATTTATATGGGCTGTAGCTGCTGCAACACCATTTATATCGCTGTCAAATTCTGAATATTTCATTTTGAGAAGTGGTGGAAAAACTATAATTACATTTCTATTCGACAGTTGTTTTGTCTGCCTTGTAAATGTACCTATTGCAATATGTCTTACAAAATTTACTGCCATACACATTGTTGGAATATTCTTCCTTGTAAATATGCTTGAAGGTGTTAAGGCATTAATAGGATTTATAATGGTGAAAAAAGATATTTGGCTTAACACAATTGTTGACTAAAAATAATTAAGAAAAAAGAACAACTGATTCATTTTTTGAAATCAGTTGTTCTTTTTTATATTATTGAAATGTAAAACATCAAACTGTTAATTACTTGAATTGTCACCTGCCTGATGCTACCACAATTTAGTATCTTTTTAAAACAAAAATTCTGACATTACATAATTGCTTAAATCTATACCAAACTCTGTAAGCTTAACGTAACCATTGTCATTTATAAGAAATCTTTTATCTTCCATTCTTTTCTGAACTTTTCCGTAAACTTCCATATAAGGCTTCCCAAAATACCGTTCAAACTTTTCCATGCTTACACCTTCCATCATTCGAAGCCCTAAAAACATAAATTCTTCCATTCTGTCCCGTTCAGTAAGCTGCTGTAGATTTTTTACTATACTGTTTAGAATATTAACCTGATTTTCAACTTCACTGGAATTTCCCACATTATTTATTGAATTCTCTTTGATATTGTTAGTTAATACTTCAATATATTTATTTATATCTGAAATATTATTATAACGATTCTCTTTATACAAAGATGCCGCACCAATGCCAAAACCTAAATATTCTTTTCGCTGCCAATAACCTATGTTGTGCTTACATTCTTTCCCCGGTTTGCTATAATTAGATATTTCGTATTTTCTATATCCATTAGAACGCAAAATATTATTTGTAAGATAATACATCTTTCTTTCACTTTCTTCATCGGGAAGAATATTTATACCTTTTATCTGAGCTTTTTTTACTCTGTCATACATTAATGTATTTTCTTCAACTATAAGACTATAAGCTGAAATATGCTCCGGCTCTAAGCGGACTACTTTGTTAAGGGTCTCCTCGTAACTTTTTAAAGTCTGTCCCGGCAAAGCGCTCATTAAGTCCACATTAATATTGTCAAAGCCACATTTTCTTGCCAAATTGTAGCTTTCAAGAAATCCTGCGTAATTATGGATTCTTCCAATGGACTTTAGTTCTTCATCATTAGCACTTTGGAGGCCAAAACTTATACGGTTAATTCCACTTTTCTTATATTCCCAAAGCTTGCTTTCCGTAATAGTTCCCGGATTGCACTCTATTGTAATCTCAGGATTTTCAGACATATTACAATTATCTCTTAAAACTGACATGATTTTTGAAATCTGATTTTCTTCTAAAAGTGAAGGTGTGCCTCCACCAATAAAAACAGTGTCCACAACATATTCTGACATTTTATTCTTATTTAGCTTTATTTCATTAATTAATGCCTCAACATATTTCTCTTTAGTTTCCAAATCTGCCGGTGCTGACAGAAAATCGCAGTAATCACATTTTTTTACGCAAAAAGGTATGTGAATATAAATTTCAAGTCCATTCATTATTTCTACTCCAAAACTTATTCATCATCAAGTTTTAATACTGCCATAAATGCTGACTGTGGAATTTCCACATTGCCAACCTGACGCATACGTTTCTTTCCTTCCTTCTGTTTTTCAAGAAGTTTTCTCTTTCGTGAAATGTCACCGCCGTAACATTTTGCCAAAACGTCCTTACGCATAGCCTTAACTGTCTCTCTTGCAATAACCTTACTGCCAACTGCCGCCTGAATTGGAACTTCAAATAACTGTCTTGGAATTTCAGTTTTTAATTTTTCACACATCTTACGACCGCGTTCGTAAGCTGACGCTTCAGGAACGATAAATGACAATGCATCCACTTCCTCTTTGTTAATCAAAATATCAAGCTTAACAAGCTTAGCCTGTTCGTAGCCCTTTAATTCATAATCAAAAGATGCATAACCTCTTGAACGTGATTTTAAGGCATCAAAGAAATCGTAAATTATTTCATTTAATGGAATATCATATTTAAGTAATGCTCTTGAACCTTCAACATATTCCATACTGATATATCGTCCTCGTCTCTGCTGACAAAGCTCCATAATTGCACCGATAAACTCTGTTGTTACCATAATTTCCGCACTTACAATAGGTTCTTCCATATGTTCAATCTCACTTGGATCCGGAAGGTTTGTTGGGTTTGTAAGGTCAATTACTTCGCCATTTTCTTTATATATTTTGTAAATAACACTTGGCGCTGTTGTTACAAGGTCAAGGTTGTACTCTCTTTCAAGTCTTTCCTGAATAATTTCCAAATGTAGAAGTCCTAAGAATCCACATCTGAAACCAAAACCTAAAGCAATAGATGTTTCAGGCTCAAACTTTAATGCTGCATCGTTAAGCTGTAACTTCTCCAACGCATCTCTTAAGTCAGGATATTTTGCTCCATCTGCAGGATAAAGTCCACAGTAAACCATAGGATTAACTTCCTTATATCCGGGAAGTGGTGCGTCTGCCGGATTATCTGCATCAGTTACTGTGTCACCTACTTTTGTGTCAGACACATTTTTTATACTTGCAGTAATATATCCAACCATACCTGCAGGAAGTTCATCACATGGAATAAACTGACCTGCACCAAAATAACCAACTTCAACAACATTGGCTGTTGCCCCTGTTGCCATCATTTTAATATTCATACCCGGCTTAACTGTTCCTTCTTTAATTCTGCAGAAAATAATAACGCCCTTGTATGCATCATATAAACTATCAAAAATCAAAGCCTGAAGTGGTGCATTAGCATCTCCTTCCGGTGCCGGAATTTTTTCAACGATTGCCTCTAAAACATCTTCACAATTAAGGCCAGTCTTGGCTGAAATAAGTGGTGCGTCATGGGCTTCAAGACCAATAACGTCCTCTATTTCTGCCTTAACTCTGTCAGGATCTGCTGAAGGCAAATCAATCTTATTAATAACAGGGAATACTTCCAGGTCATGGTCAAGTGCCAAATATACATTGGCCAAAGTCTGTGCCTCAACTCCCTGTGCCGCATCAACTACAAGCACTGCCCCATCACAGGCTGCAAGGCTTCTTGAAACTTCATAGTTAAAGTCAACGTGTCCCGGTGTATCAATAAGGTTAAAAATATACTCTTCTCCATCTTTAGCCTTGTAAATAGTTCTAACGGCCTGAGACTTAATAGTAATACCTCTTTCTCTTTCAAGTTCCATATTATCAAGAACCTGAGCCTGCATCTCTCTGTTAGTCAAAAGACCTGTCATTTCTATAATTCGGTCAGCCAATGTAGATTTACCGTGATCTATATGGGCTATAATACAAAAATTTCTAATTTTACTCTGATCAATATGTGACAATTTATTCGCTCCAATCTGTTTATATTTTGTCTGTATTATTCTATTTGCTTATATTTTTTAATATCTCTAACAATTAGTTTTCTAAAATTCATTCACATTTTAACATAAATAAATCATAGGTTCAAACATTTTAACTTTATCACTTTATTATTTTCATTTTATTTGATAAACTTAATACTATGTGCCATAATTTTATGTCACTTAAGTGACGGAATGGAGAAAATATGAACTATGCAGAAATAAAAACATTTGATGTGGCAAATGGTCCCGGTATCAGAGTTTCTCTTTTTGTAAGTGGCTGTAATCACAGATGTCCCGGATGTTTCAATGAACAGGCTTGGGATTTCAACTTTGGTCAGCCCTTTACACAGGAAACCATTGACTACATTATAGATACTTTGTCTTTTGGTGCTTATCAGGGAGTTACATTCCTAGGTGGTGAGCCAATGGAGCCTGTTAACCAGAAGGGGCTGCTTCCACTTGCCCGAAAGATAAAAGAAACATATCCCGAAAAAGATATCTGGTGTTTCACAGGATACGACTTTGAAAAAGATATAATTGGACACATGTACAACGAGTGTCCTGAAACTAAAGAACTTCTTTCCTATATAGATGTTCTTGTAGATGGTCCATTCATCGAAGCGCAGAAGAACCTAAACCTGGTATTTCGTGGTTCCGAGAACCAGCGCTTAATTAGAATACCTGAAACATTAAAAACCGGGAATATTGTTTTATGGGAAAAAGAAATGTAATCTAAATGGTATCTTGCTCCATTGCAAGCAGAAATTCCTACCGCAAACACGTTGTCTTTCTGATTTTGCTCCGCCGCCTATTGTACAGCGAAAACTTAAACTCGCCTACGGCTCAGACAGTAAGTTTATCGCTGTACGCTATGCTCGCAAAATTGCGAAATCCTGCCTATTGTTTGCTTGCAGAAATTTCTGCCTGCAATGGGTAAAAGATACCATTTGGATTACATTACATTTACAATAAAAGGAGATTTGTTATGGCTGTTAATGTTAACGTAAAAAAATTAAAGGAGAATGCTACTATTCCTACTTATGGAACTGAGTATGCCGCAGGTGCTGATTTGTATGCCTGCATTGAAGAAGCTGTTACTATTGAAGCCGGTGAAACTAAGTTTATTGGTACTGGTATTGCAATGGAGATTCCTGAAGGTTACGCCGGTTTGATTTATGCTAGAAGTGGTCTTTCATGTAAGAGAGGTCTTGCTCCTGCTAATAAGGTTGGTGTTGTTGATGCCGATTACCGCGGAGAACTTACTGTTGCTCTTCATAATCACTCAAACAAGGCTGAGACTATTGAACCTAATGAAAGAATTGCACAGGTTGTTATTACACCATTTCTTTCAGCTAATTTTAATCAGGTTGATGAACTTTCTGATACAGTTCGTGGTGTTGGAGGATTTGGTTCTACAGGCAAATAACATTATTTTAAAAAGGCGCATTTCTATTCCATGCGCCTTTTTGCTTTATGCTTTAAATTTTTCATCTCAACCTTACGATATATTTTTCATACCCATAACGTTTTACTGTTGCAGTATAAGATTAAAATGTATCATTTTTGTAACAGCCGTGTTTACGTCATAAATTTTTTTCTTAGTAATTTATTATCAATAATTCTTTATGGATTTTTATTATACTTTTTAATAAAAATCATTATCAAATCCGTCTATTCCAACTTCTATGCTTTTTTTGCCAAGTTCTACTCTCCAAACAAGTCCACTTATTATTTCACACTGCCATATGTAATTCTCATCTTTGTCAACTATGTCAATTCCTTTAGTTTCTTCACCTTTGTCAGCTAATTCATTATAATAAATACCCTGTTCATATGGTTCTACATAAATTCCATTATAGTAGTCTGATAGCTGCTCTATTATTTCTTTTTGAAAAGTATCCAAATTAATAAGAGTTAACTTATTTTTCTCTGCGTTCTGCTTAGCGTAGCTAAGTATACTTTCCACATTGTCTCCCGTGATTTTTATGTCATATATTTTGTTGGTCGTATTGTCCAAATACACGGTTGCCATAATCTTTGGACTCTTGCTTAATGTTGCTGTCGCCTCTAAATATGGGAAAGAAGCACTTTCACCAACAATACTGTAACACTTTTGAATAACAATATTTTTAGGGACCAGTTTTATTGTTTTTTTATTGTATATTAACTCTTTACATCCAAAAAGCTCAAGCCAATAATTTATTTGCTTTTTTACATTTTTTCTAATTGTTTTCAATTCGTTCTCTGACGGATCAAACAATACTTCAACTTTCTTTTTTGCATATTCTTTATCAGTAATAATAGAGTTAAGGTCCTCTAACTTCTGGTCTATTGTTTTAGTCTTTGCCGTTGATGCCATTTCAAGGTTTACACTGCCTGTATCCTTATCACTATATTTAACCTGATTTAAGTAGCTTGTATCACTGTAATAATATAATAATTGAGGCAGAAAAACCGCCAAAGCCACAATTAGCAATACTGCCACAGGTAATATTCTTTTCTTCATTTAGTTCTGTCCTTCCTGAAAAACAATACTTATTATCGTACCTTTTCCTGGTTTACTTCTAACACTCCACTTAGCATTATGTATGCTTACAATCTTTTTGCAAAGGGACATTCCTATGCCTGCACCGCCCTCTTTTCTTGCCCTTGACTTATCAATCATATAAAATGCTTCAGTGATTTTTTTAATTTCACTTTTCTCCATTCCACAGCCATTGTCCTGAATAAAAACTGTGTATCCTTTTTCGGTTTTTATAGCCTTAAGGGCAATTATTCCCTGACCTGAAATGGCTTTTCTGCCATTATCGATAATATTCATAAACAGGGACTTAAGCAAATCCTCATTTCCAACAATCACAGCCGGTTCAACAGACATTTTAAACCTGATATTGTGTTCCCTAAGCATTTGTTCTACAGTTTTTTCAATGTCATTAAACATTTTCTCTGTACTAATTCTGTTAAATTCGATTTTCTGCTTATCAAGAGAAATCAAATCCATTAAAGTAAATGACAACTTCTCCAGTCTTTTTCCCTGCAAAAATATATAATTGGAATATTCTGAAATCTCTTCTTTTTCAAGGTCCATTGAACGCATCATATCAGAATAGCCTATAATTGAAGTCAAAGGAGTTTTCAATTCGTGAGCGAAAGCTGCCGTAAAATCTTCCTGTCGTCTTGCTGTATCTTCCAACTCTTCAATATTCTTCTCAAGCCTGTCTGCCATAATATTAAAGCTATTAACCAAGTCTCCAACTTCACCGTCAGTTTTTATCTTTGCTCTTGTGTCGTACTGACCTTTTGCCATTTGACTTACGGTATCAGACAACTTTTCAATTGGTCTTGTTATTTTTTTAGAAAAAACATATGCAAGAATGCAGGTAACAACAAGGGCAATTCCCAATATTACCCTATAATTTTTCATCATTTCATTTATGTCATTGTAAACTTCATTAATGCTGCTAACAATGCTTATGTAATATGTTCCGCTTTCAATTGTCATTTTTGACATTGTTTCCAAATAATAACTACCATTATTTTTAAAAATCAAGTATCCAAAATTATTGTCTTTTAAATCTTTGATTTTTATATTTTTTCCTATTTTGCTGTCAGTATATATTGCTTTTTCTTTCTGATTTACAATTGTAATTCCAATCTGGCTTTCTCCCATACTTCTTTTGACTGAATCAATTATTTTTTCTATGTCATTTTTTTGAATATATTCAGTATCCGATGACAACATTGAGGCTGAAGCTTCAAATGAATATACAAACATTTGATTCTCGTTTTGCTTTCTTGACAATTCTCTACTTAAAGAATTATCAAATGATAACTTTATGAATATTCCTCCAAATATAGAAAAAATAACCGTAACAATTATAATCAGCGAGAAAAACATTTTCCAAAAAAGTTTCATTTAACACCTTTTCCTGTTTGATTATTGTTGATTATGTGGATTGCTTTGTGTTCCTATAATCACACTAACTTGTATCCAACTTTGTACACGGACTGTATCTTGTCTCCCCAGTCCAGTTTTCTTCTAAGTCTTTGAATATGTAAATCTATAGTTCTGCTGTCTCCAACATAGTCGTTGCCCCACACATTTTCATATATTACATCTCTGTAAAGGGCAATATTTTTGTTTCGTATAAGCAGAACCAAAAGTTCAAACTCTTTATGTGTAAGGTCCAAAGTCTTGCCTGCCTTCGTTACACTTCTTGACTGAAAATTAATTACCACATCATCTTCAACCAACTCGTCGTTTGTCTTCTTGTATCGTCTGAGAACACTTTCAACCCTTGCAAGCATTTCAACTACTTCAAAAGGCTTTGCAATATAGTCGTCTGCTCCTGCTCTAAGGCCCTTAACCTTATTATCTGTAGTTCCCATTGCAGTAATAAAAATAGACGGAATGTCCATTGACTTTGCATACTCCAAAAGTTCATAACCGTCTATTTCCGGTAGCATTATGTCGAAAAGACATAAATCAAAATGCTTACTGTCTAAAAGATTTGCCGCATCCTTTCCGTTATATGCGCATGTGCATAAATAACCTGCCTTTACAAGATTTATTTTTATTAAATTTGCAATCATTTCATCATCTTCTGCAACTAAAATTTCTATCATTAATTTTCTCCCAGTATACATATTAATCCACATTGTATTTTACATTAAATTGTATCTTATTTGTAAACTATTCTCCAAGTACTTTTTTTATTAAAACAGCCAAAGGCTCTGCTGCATTTTTTGCCTCCTGATATGTATTGGTCTGTGCCCCAACCTCAATTAACATACACTGCTTACCAAGGGACAAATTATATTCATAAGCATTTACATAATTTCTTCTTGTAAAACCCGGATAATAGCATTCTGCGTTTACTTTCATTTGGAGTCCAAGGGCAAGATTTTCGAACCTGTATGGATTTTTCAAATAATCAATATCGCCACTTAGCTTAAATCTGGACATGCCATTAAAAAACATAATCTGGGCAGTTTTCTTTCCATTGATTTCCGTAACCAACCTTGTTCCGTCATTTACTCCGTCTCTGTGAATATCCAAAATCAAACTAATTGACGGATATTTCTTTAACTGCTTCTTTACCCCAGCCTTAGACTGGGTGTATGCCTCGTGTCTGTCCAACTTACCATTTACTATATCATATTTTGTTTTGTCGTGTATTACATTATAACCAAACTGCTCTCTTAAAATCTGTGCCAGCCTGTTTCCAACACCAATAATTGTTGTGTCCTCATCCTTTGTTGTGTTTGAAAAATCCTCCATTGAATGAGTATGATATATTAGTATTTGAGGTTTCTTATTGTTTCCCGTTATTTTAAATTCTTTATTTAAAGCCTGTTTAATTGGCATATCACTTTCTTTTATGGTTGTTGCATTTGTTACCGTATAGAATCTGTTAATTACTTCTTTAAAACTGCCAATATTTTTTTCCGTATAAAGTTTTCCTGATTTTTTAGGCATTGGAACTATAGCCTTATTTCTCTTCTTTTTATTGTTGTTCTTTTCATTATTTTTAACAGTTGTTTCCACAGGTTTAGCAGTAGTTTCCACTTCTTTTTTTGCAATCTGATTTTCGGCTTTCATATTTTCATACAAAATATTTATAACCTGGCTATATGCCGGATCACTTGTGTCATAAGTGTATTCGCTTTTTGCTATATAATCTGTTACAACCGTTGTAAGAATCCTCTTTTTTGCATCCTCTGCAATATCTTTGTGATTCTCCAAATATATCATATATTGTGTCATTATATTTGAGTTTTCCAAAATCTCCTGAGCTAGCATATTTCCTGTTTCCATTAATTCTTTACTTGCGGCAACTTTTATTTTCTTATTAGTTATCATATTTACACAAGAAAAAGTTATATAAGCACACAATGCAACAATAATCGCCTTTACAATTACACTAAACATATAATCAGGCGATTTAAATTTATACAGTTTTATTATTCCATGTTTTGTATGTTTCTGCACTTTTCCTGTCTCCCTTTGTCCCACTTTTAAAATTATATGAAACAAGGTCCTGTAATATTAATTTCTATTTTAAAACATTGCAAAACATATTTATTCCACAGGCAATTATTTTGCTTAAGTTATCAACAATTTCATCTATATCCTTTGGAGTTACAAACATTTGCTCTGTATCTTCCGACAAAAGTTCTTCAAACAACTGATATTTTTCATCAGATGTGTAGTCCTTAAATATATTTGAAATGCTATTATTTTGGTTATGAGAAGCAAGTATTTCCAAAAGCTTCTCCATTGTGTCATTAACAATTGTTGCCCCACTTACAACCATGGGAACCCCAATGGCAATAACCTTGGTATTTAGAGATTGTTCATTCAACCCTTTTCTATGATTGCCTATTCCTGAACCGGGAGTTATCCCTGTGTCCGTAAGCTGTATTGTTGTTGTAATTCTTCTTACATTTCTTGCTGCAAGTGAGTCTATTGCAATAATAATGTCCGGTTTCATTTGAGCCGTTATGCCTTTTACTATTGAAAAAGTTTCCATACCGGTCTGAGCCAACACCCCCGGAGCCAAACAGTACACATTAGGCAAAATTTCAATCTGCTCGGCAACTTTTGGTCCCAATGAATCAGGTGTAGCCTTTGAATTTCCAAGACCCACTATAAGGATTTTTTTTATGTTTTGATTCTTAGTCATCTCTTCCATATGATTTGCTATCTCTTTTGCAAAAATATTTTGCCTCTCCAAATCATCTTCCTTAAAAAGTCTTGTTTCCATTGTAACATAACTTCCTATAGGCTTTCCCATGGACTTTGCGCCATTTTCATTAAATATTTCCACATCTGTTGTTGTCATAAATAATTCTTTATTGTAATTTTTGTCTATTTTTACTCCACTAATTTCAATATTTCTTTTAAATCGTTCTCTTTCCTCTAATGCCAAATCCGTATAAATGTTTATTTTTTTCATAAAGCCTCCTGAAAACTATATATTTTTAAAGACGTTATTTGTTATTCATCAAATTCAATTTTTTCTTATAAAGCCATCCATCGTAAATTCTAAAAAATAAAGCGAAGCACTTTATGCTCCGCTTTATTAATATCTACATTATTATTAAATTTATTCAAACTCAAAATATGGCTGACCTTTTTTAAGCTTTACACCCTTAGCCTCTGCCATTTCAGATACACTTACTATCTGATATCCTTTCTTCTGAAGCTTTGGAATGGCTTCTATTGCTGCATCCACTGACCAGCTATGAATGTCATGCATAAGAATTATCTGTCCATCCTTTGCACTGTCCATTATAGATTTAACTGTTTTCTTCTTGCTTTTAGTCTTCCAGTCCAATGTGTCAACTGACCAACATACAATAGGCATCTTAGCAGCTTTCTGCACCTTGGCATCTCTTATTCCTGAACCATATGGTGGTCTTAAAAATTTAGGATTATATCCTACTGCCTTTTTAACCAATTCATTAACTCCATTAATCTCGTATTTACGTTTACTCTTAGATACCTTGTCTAGTGCACAATGATTCATTGTATGATTTCCCAAGTCACATCCAAGAGCATCCATTCTCTTAAGTAATTCATCAACCGGAATATCAGTTTTCTTAAGGCTGTATCCACACATAAAAAATGAAGCTCTTGCATTATACTTCTCTAACGCATCCAATAGCTTTCCTGTATATTGTCCCGGACCATCATCAAAAGTCAACGCAATCATAGGCTTGTTAGGATCTATTGCTCTTGTGGTTTCTTCCTGAACTGTGGTCTCAACCTGGGTCTGCTTCTGGCTTGTTTCCACATTTCCCGCTGTTGGTACTGATTTTTTCTTTCCAAAAATCATCTTTCCGGCAAAAATTATGACAATAATAACCCCCACTGTTATGGCTATTTTTTCATACTGTCTGCGCACTTCTTTCTTTCTTTGTAATTTCTTTAGTTCGTTTTTCTCTCCCGTTGTCATATTTACCTCACTTTCATAGAACTGCATTATATTACTTATATTTAAGTTTTGCAATACTTTTTTTTATTATTTTCGACTTTTTTTTACCACTCTATTTTCACCTTATTTTCCCACTTAATTTTTGCCTCTTTTCTTTTAATCTTATGTTTATTTTTTGCTTGTGACTACTATAAAATAATGATAAAATTTAGTCAGCATATTTTGTGAGGTGTAACGTGAAAACTTTAGCTAATGATATTAAAAATAAAAGCTTTAAAAACGCATATCTTTTATGCGGTGAAGAAGAATATTTGAAACTTAATTATAAGAACCGGCTGATTAAATCCATTGCCGGTGATGATACAATGAATCTTGGAATGTACGAAGGCAAAAACATTGACATTAACGAAGTTATAGACAGTGCGGAAACTGTTCCTTTTTTTGCTGAATACAGACTTATTGTTATGGAAAATACCGGTCTTTTCAAAAGTGGCGGGGAGCAGCTTGCCGAGTATATGAAGACTATTCCTTCAACTACTATTTTTCTCTTCGTTGAAAGCGATGTAGACAAGCGTAGCAAAATGTACAAGGCTGTAAAATCCGCAGGTTACATCTGCGAAATAAACCGACAGACTGAAAATGATATTGCAATTTGGGCTGCAAGAATTTTTGATTACAATGGCAAGAAAATCACAAAAGCCAATATGTCATACCTTATTGCCAGCGTTGGCACCGACATGGAAGTCTTATCAAGAGAAATCGAAAAGCTTATTAGCTACGCACTAAACAAGAACGTTATTTCTAAAGAAGACATTGACGCTGTTTGCATAAAACAGCTTAACGTTAGAATTTTTGATATGATGGATGCAATTTCCGTAAAGAATCAAAAGAAAACCTTGGACTGTTATTATGAATTAATTGCAGAAAAAGAACCTCCTATGAGAATCCTTTTTATGATAAGCAGACAGTTTAATCTTATGCTTCAGGCTAAAGACCTTTCATCCCGCGGAATGAACCGCGAACAAGTGGCACACACAATGGGCGTTCAAAGCTTTATAGCCGGCAAATGCATCAACCAATGCCGTAATTTCTCAATGGCCGAACTAAAATCAGGGCTCGCTGAAAGCGTAAACACCGAATCCCTAATTAAATCAGGAATGATGGACGAAAACATAGGGGTTGAAATGCTGCTGGTAAAATATAGTAAGAGAAACTAAAAAGAAGTTGCAGAAAACTGCAACTTCTTTTTTATTCACAATTGTAATTATGCAACTGTGTTAACTAATTTTGTTAATCTTGAAATCTTTCTAGCAACGTTGTTCTTGTGGTAGATACCCTTTGAACCAGCCATTTCGATAAGCTTTGTAGCTGCAACTAAAGCTGTGTTAGCTGCTTCCTTATCGTTAGCTGCAACAGCTGCTTCAACTTTCTTAATAGCTGTCTTAACTGCTGACTTAGCTGCCTTATTTCTTTCGTACTTTGTCTGATTAACTAAAATTCTCTTTTTTGCTGACTTAATGTTTGCCATTTTTGTCCACCTCCGTGAAAAATCTAATTGTGATTTCCGTTGAGAGAGATTGGAAATCAAGTTTCACCATCTGCGCCATTGGAAATGCGGACGTTTGACGCAGACACTAAAAATTATTCTAGTAAAAAAAATATATATTGTCAATATTATTTTTTAAATTTTCATTTAATTTTTTACCGTATCGTTATCCCACCTTTTTCATCCGTCCTATATATCACCCCACCCTGCTTTCGTAATCTTTCCATTGTTTCATTTCCAGGATGTCCGTATGAGTTGTTTTTCCCCACAGATATTATGCTGTACTTTGGATTTACTTTTTTCAGAAATTTTTCTGAGCTTGAATAGTTTGAACCGTGATGTGCTACTTTTAGGACTGTGTAGTTTTCTTCTATATCATCTTTTATTTTCTCTTCAATTTCCTTTGATATATCTCCTGTCAGCAGTATTTTTGAAGTTTTATTTTTAACGGAAAGCACTGTACAGTAGTCGTTTTTATCCGATGCTGTTGTTGTGGTTTCCGGATATATGCACTTAATTTTCGTTTTGCCAAGGCTCAATGTATCTCCTTTTTTTATGTACAAAACATTGATTTTTTTTAACTTTGCTTTTTCAATCAGTTCATTGTAAGTATCATCCTTCATATTAATGTCTGGCATCACAAGGTTTTTAATTCTTATTCTGTTGGAGTTATTATTTTCTAAAATTTCCAGTATACCGCTTATATGGTCTTTGTCCGTATGGGTTATTATGGAATAGTCGATTGTTCCTATGCCTTCGGCTTTTAAGTATGGCACTATGCAATTTTTTGCCACCTGTTTTTCAGACGTACTTCCCCCATCTACCATAACTTTCGTTCCATTATCTCCATGTATCAATATGCCGTCACCCTGTCCCACGTTAATAAATGTTATGTAAAACCCCGGATTTGGAATATAATATATCAAACAATTTAGTAGCAAAAATCCTGCAATACAAGCTAATCTTAGTTTTACATTTTGACCCTTTATTCTTCTCTCTTTTTTAGCTTTCTTTTCCAGTACAAGTCCTGTTTCTTTTTTTATTATGTTCCTTTCCTTCTCAGCCCTTGTATACTTAGTTCTTATGTTTTTAAGTCCAAACAAAACCACAAGTAATATTGCATAATAAACTATAATTATAGTCACTTTAGGTTGTCCCACCACTATACTTGCAACTGAGCTTTTGTTAATTATATTACACAAAAATGTGTAAAGTTCCAATATTCCACAGCCGGGAAATATTACAACTTTTCCAAAGCCAAACATTATGCATGAGCAAAATATTCCCGCAATTGAAGATACAATTACCACGCTCATTAAAGGCACTACAACTATATTTAACAAAAAAGAAAATGTTGGCAGTTCATAATAATTCCACGCCAGTATTGGATTCATTACCAAACTTATTGTAAAATTAGCACTTAAGACTTTGATTATTTTATTATCCGTGTTCAAAATTTCTTCAACTATTGGCAAAATAAGCACTATAGCTATAATTGCCCCAAAGGACATTTGAAATCCACTATTACAAACCACAAAAGAGTTCTGAACAAGCAACACAAGTCCTGCAAGGGATATGGCTGTTATGGCATCGTATTTTCGTCCAAGAACTTCCCCTATTATTTTTAGTATAAACATTATTATTGCCCTAATTGTTGAAATTCCAAAACCTGACATTATTCCAAAACTCAAAACAACAGGTATGGATACTGCTGCTGAAAAAAGGAATCTGAATCTTCTTCTAAGCAATCTGTAAATTGCCATGCCGATAAAGCTAATGTGTAGCCCGCTTATGGCGAGTATATGTGCTATTCCTGACACCGAATATAACTCCTTTATGTCACTGTCAAGGTCGGTTTTGTCCCCAAGGATTATTGCGCCGATTATCCCATTCTTATTATTTATAATAGAAAATATTCCCTTATTATCACTGCAAAGCTTTTCCAGTCTTTCAATTATTTCCATTCTCAATTCATAAAGTCCCTGTCTTATTCCGCTGTAATCACTGTTTATTACTTCAATGGTTCCTGCTTCTATTTTTCCATAAAAACCTAATGACAGATAATATTTTCTTGAATCAAAATTTCCCTTATTGGCAGCTTCTTCAAACTGTCTTAACTTTCCCCTTACTTTTATAATATTTCCTATTTTTACATTAGGAATCTTCTCTGTATTTACAAATATTCTTTTAACACTTATGTTCTTTTCTCCATTCTCCACTTCTACACCTTTTAAATAAATATTTGTACCAAATGCAGTATTTTCTATTTTGTATATTTTTCCCTGTACAATTACAGTATTTTCCTTCAAATCATATATATGATTCCGTGTTGTAATTTCGTTACTCATTAACATAAATCCCATAATTAAAGTAAAAAAAATCACCACAAAAGCACCCATATCTTCATATGCTTTTATGATGATTTTTCTAATAACTATAATTGCCAGCACAATGCATGGCACTGCTATATTCAAGTCAAAAACAGCTATTACCTCTCCAAGTACAAAAGCCAGTAATATCCAAAATACCGGTCTTTTTATAACTGTCACTCCTTTTTTATTTATTTTTCTGTTCAACCAAATCCAAATTTCTTATAAAAGGCTCTGCCAATGAAATATCGTCGTGATATTTTAAAGCTGAATCACCCTCTACACTTATCTGAACCTTATGAATGTTATCAAGTTCCAATAAAGAATTTACGATTGAGTATATTACAAGCTTGTTGGAAACCGTACTCTGTTCCGTTAAGAAATTGTCTCCAAAATCCACATAACATATGTTTCCGGCTGTTGCAACACTTATAAGCTCTGTGTCACTTGTAAGGGTGGCTGTATATTTTCCTTTCTGCGGGCCCTTAATAAGTTGCTCAACTATAAACTGCTCTTTTGATTTTCCACTGTAAGATGCATTATTAAGATTGTATTCCTTTAATTTAGTACCTTTCTTATTGGCAAAATACAACTTGAAATCATCCTTGTTCTTATCTGCTAAATCCCCTCTTAATCCCGAAATAAAATCAGATGCTTTCATTGCCGTTACTGTTTTGTCGTCTCCTGTCTGTCCATATGGTACACCCCCTATTGTAAATGCCACATAGTCAACACCGTCAATCTGATTAAGAGTGCAAACTACTGCTGTCCTGCACAATACTTCCACCTGTGGATTTAAAACATTATAGCTTTCGCCAAAATCCACTGTTAAAAGTCCATCTGCCAAAGTATAACCGTTAACTGTTACAGTGTCTGGAATTGCTTTTTTAGCATTGTCCTTACCATTACTTTGCAATGCCTTAAGTGCTTCAGAAATCTGATTTTCAGTTTCGCCTTCCTGAAGTTTGTAACTTTCCGTAACTAATTTTGTATTTGCTGTATTAACATAATACATCTGAAAGCCTTTTTCTGCTTTAGTTACTGACTTGTTTCCACAGCCCCACAAAGTTGCAATAAGACTTACAACTAATATTAAATTAACTATATTTTTGATAGTTCTTTTCATACCTTTCAATCTCCATTTATGCAATGTACTTAAGAGGTATACGTACAGTAAATGTTGTACCTTCTCCCTCTTTACTGTGAATCTTAATGGAACCATGGTGCTTCATAACTATTTCCTTAGTTATGGCCAGACCAAGACCTGTTCCTCCTGTCTCCCTTGAACGTGCCTTGTCAACTCTAAAGAATCTTTCAAAAACTCTGTCCTGATTTTCTTCAGAAATTCCAATTCCTGTATCTGTTACTTTTAAATAAAAATACTGGTGGTCTGAATTTAATGATGCCGTAACAGTTCCATCTGTATTGTTGTACTTTATTGCATTTTCAACTAAGTTAGTTGCCACACTTGCAAACTTAAGTTCATCTACGTCTGCAATAACCGGTCTGAAACTTTCAAATATTAATTCAATGTTTTTGCTTTCAGCTATAGGCTTTAATCTCTTAAGAACAGCTTCCAATATTTCATTAATATTAACTGATGAAATATTAATTTCTGACTCTGATTTTTCCATTCTTACCAATGCCAAAAGGTCTGTTATTATGTCATTTTCCCTGTCTATTTCTTTTGAAATATCATGCAAAAATTCCTGATATAATTCCTCCGGTAATCCCTGCTGACCTAAAAGTGAATCAGCCAAAACTTTCATTGACGTAATAGGTGTCTTTAATTCATGTGACACATTAGATACAAATTCCTGTCTTGATTTTTCCTGCGTATTTAATTTGTTTACAAGCTGACGAAATTCGTTACTTATATCCATTACTTCCCGGTAATCTTTTTCTTCTTCCATATTGCCCTTTGCAATTTCTTCAATGGAAATACCGATTCTCTTAATTGGTTTTGTAAACATAACTGCGCATAACCAACTTGCAAATAAAGCAAAAATCAAAACAAGTACATCTGCAATGGCCACATTTCTTACTATATAATCCTTGTAATCAACTGCATCTGCTGTTGAATAATTGATGTATAAAGAACCTATAACCGTGGTTTTAGTCTCTCCTTCACCGTCTGAAACAGTTGATGTAATAGGTATTGCAAATTCTATGTAATTATGACTCTTGCTATCAACCTGAACAGTCTCACCCTTAAAACTTTTAATAACATTTTCAGATATACATGTCTTGCCTTTTTCACTGCTATTGCTATCCTTAATAATAACATATCGGCTGTTTACAACCTGGATTCGACAATTATATTCCTTGGCTAACTGTTCAATCTGGGCATCTACAATATCAATGTTCTCATTGGACTGGTCCAAATAATTATTGTTAATAATATTATTCTTTAGCATTGTATTGTTAGCCTTAAAGCTGTCTATTCTGTTTTTTAAATAATTCTTTGTTGTTACGTTAACAATAAATATGCTTGAAGCAAGAGCTGGTATAATAATAGCAAGCATAATTACTACAAAAACTCTTAGCTTCAAGCTTCTTATTGGATTAACAAACTTTAAAATCTTATTATTATTCATGTTTCTATCCCTGGAAATAATATCCCATACCCCACTTTGTGTGAATATACTCCGGTTTAGCCGGGTTCTCCTCTACTTTCTCTCTTAATCTTCTAACGTTTACATCTACGGTTCTTGCATCACCCGGATATTTAGAGCCCCAAATCAAAGTTAAAAGCTGCTCTCTACCATATATCTTTCCCGGATTTTCAGCTAAAAGTTTCAAAATGTCAAACTCCTTAACTGTTAATCTAATTTCACGGTCCTCAATATAAAGACGCTTAGCTTCAATGTCAAGCTTAAGCTTTCCTGATGTAATAACCTTTGGTTCCTCAGGTTTTGCAGGAGCTTTACGCTTATTTCTTCTGATAATGGCTTTAATTCTTGCCTTTACTTCCAATATATTAAAAGGCTTTGTAATATAATCATCTGCTCCATATTCAAGGCCCAATATTTTGTCCATATCATCACCCTTTGCAGTAAGCATTATAATAGGCATATCGGAAAACTCTCTAATCTGCTGACAAACCTCATATCCTGTTAAAATTGGTAGCATCAAATCTAAAAGAACTATATCATATTCAGTTTCTTTCGCCTTATCAACGGCTTCCTGTCCGTCATAGGCACAATCAACTTCATAGCCTTCCTGTTCCAAACTAAATTTCAGTCCCTTTACAATTAATTTTTCATCATCAACTACTAACGCCTTCATTACATAAACCTTTCTACTTAATCAACAGTTATCATTTTTTCAATGTTTGAGTAAATGGAATCACCTATTCCCGATACGTTTTTTATATCTTCCTTAGTTTTAAAATCTCCATTCTCCTCACGGTAGGCTATAATTGCTTTAGCTCTTGTTTCTCCAATTCCTGACAACGAAGTAAGACCCGCAACATCTGCAGTGTTAATGTTAACCAGATTCTCCTTAATGTCTTCACTATCATGTGTCTTGTCATTAGTGCCCTGGCTACTATTCTGGCTATCATTGCCTGAATCAGAATTTCCGTCTAAATTTTTCTCTGAACCATTCTGATTCTCCTTAAGCTTAGCATAATATTCCTTCTGGGAAAGTACTACAATATTCTGGCCGTCTTTCAAAACTTCAGCCATATTAACTCCCTGCTTCTGGGCTTTCTTAGTAAGCCCTCCTGCCTTCTCAATAGCCATAAAAACCCTGTCGTTACTCTTTAAACAATACACTCCCGGATTGTTAACCTGACCACTGACATAAACATAAATCTCTTCCAAACTTTCTGATGGTTCTTCACTGTTCTCACCGGCTTCCACACGTGTAGTCTGACGGTTGTTTTCAGCCTTGTCCGTTAAAGAAACCTGAGTATTTTTATCCTTACAGCCCGTAAAAAATACTAAAACCGCAACCATTGTTAAAACAATGTATTTCTTTGTATTAATCATTCAAACTCCTATCCGGAGCTTCCCCTTGAACGCATATCATAATTGTACAAAATTATGTTTCAGTTAGCAACACTCATTTTTCACAATTTTATATTAATTTTATCTTTCAAAAATGAAAATACCTACAATTGCAATAATTGCACCCATTAACTTGCTCCACTGAAAATCAACCTTTTCAACTCCAAACATTCCAAACATCTCTATCAGATATGCAATAATAATCTGGGATATTACAATCAAAAGAACTGCCTTTGCAGGGCCAAGTATGTTCATACTCTTTATAACTGTCAAAGTAATAAATGCCCCAATGACACCACCCAGCAGCATATACTTATTTTCCATATGAAACATACCCGACACATTTTGACGTCCCGTAATAAACCAGGCCAAAATACAAACGATAAAAGCCGTTAGCTGCACCCATGAATTGGCAGCCCAAAGGCTGCTACTTTTCGTAACCTGCGTGTTAAAAACACCCTGAACACTCATCAAAGCTCCTGAAATCAATGCAATAATAAATCCCCACATGTAAAAAACCTCCACTATTCACTTAGTAAGGTATTTTTTATAAATATCGCACAGAAATTCCCGTTGCAAACACGTTGATTTTCTTATTTTTCTCCGCCGCCTATTGTAAGACAAAAATCTAAACTCGCCTACGGCTCAGACAGTAGATTTTTGCCTTACGCTATGCTGGAAAAATTGCGAAAATCTGCCTATCGTTTGCAACGGGAATTTCTGTGCCATATTAAGTCAAAAAAATACCCACCAAATGTTTATAGTGGATATTTTTTACATATTTGATTTATTTATTCATTGTTTTAAATATTATTGATATTGTTGTGCCTTCCCCAAGGGTGCTGTCGATTTGGATTTCTGCCTCGTGTTGTTCTGCTATGTGTTTTACAATGGCGAGCCCAAGTCCTGTACCTCCTGTTTTCTTTGAGCGGGCTTTGTCTACTCGGTAGAATCGCTCGAAGATTCGGTTTAAATCGTCTTCCGGTATTCCAATACCGTCATCCTTCACCTGAAGTATTATGTTGTCATCTTTTTTGAATACTGATGCCCATACGTGTCCTTCCGGCTTGTTGTATCTTATGGCATTATCGCAAAGGTTGTATATAACCTCCTGTATCATTTCCTGATTTGCCTTTATTATACAGTCTTTTTCTATTATGTCTGTTGCGATTGTTATGTTGTGTTTTTCGGCATTCATCTGCAACATGTCCACACAGCTTACTACTTCTTCATTTAAGCTTACGTTTGTTGTTGACAGCTGATGGTCCATAACATCTAACTGTGACAATTCAATTATGTCATTTATAAGTGACAATAATCTGTTTGCACTTTTATGAATTTCACTGGCAAAATGCTGGATATCTCCCTCTTTTGCCATTCCTGTTTCTATCAATTCTGCGTAACCTGAAATTGAAGCCAACGGTGTTTTCAACTCATGAGATACGTTTGCCGTAAATTCCTGTCGCATTTTTGAGCTTTTCTTTAATGCTTTATGCTGGCTGTGAATTTTGTCCATAAACGGCTGGATTTCTTCATATGTTTCCGTTGCCTTATCATCTTCAAGATGTTGTGCCATAAGCTCTATTGGCTTTATAAGACTTTTTGCCAAAAGTTTTGCCACAACAAGACTTACTCCTATTGCCAAAATAAGAACTACCAAAAAGATTGGGAATATCTGTGCGCCAAATTGCCACAGGTTTCCTGCTTCTTTTGCAACTCTTATTATTTGACCGTCGTTCATTTTTTCAGCATAGTAGTATGTATTTTTTTCAAGTGTGCCTGACTCTCTTATTGCACTTCCACTACCTGTCTTTAATGCCTGTTTAACTTCCGGTCTGTTTCCATGATTGTCCATGGAACCAATGTCTGCATTACTGTCATATTCAACTTTTCCGTCACTGTCTATAACTGTAATTCTCAGATTATCTATTTTAGGATCAAAGTCCTTTTCTATATATTCAAGAACTGCCTCCGTTGTTTTTAAAATATGAACATGAGTCTTAAGATCCTCCATAACCTGACTTCTGTACATATTATAAAAAATTCCTACACTTGCTATCATTGTTATTATTGTAAAAATCACCGAAATAATGGTCATTCTTGTATATATTTTCTTTTTCACTTACTTGTCCTTTCTGTAATTCATTGTGTAACCCACATTCCTTACAGTCTGAATAAGATTTCCTTTTTCGCCTATCTTACGTCGTAATGTTTTAATGTGCATATCAAGAGTACGTGATTCACCTTCATAATCAATCCCCCATACTCTGTCAAGAATCTGGCTTCTCTGAAGAACGATTCCTGAGTTCTGAATTAACATTTTTAATAACTGATATTCCTTGTATGTTAATTCAGTCTCTTGTCCATCAACTAAAACCTGATGCTTAGCATCATCCATTGTTATGCAATCAAAACTGTAAATGTGACTTCCACCTGAAACATTTGCTCTCCTTAACAAAGCTTTCACTCTTGAAATTAGTTCCATAATTCCAAAAGGCTTTGTCATATAATCATCTGCTCCCTGATCAAGCCCTTTTACCTTGTCCATTTCAGAAGTTTTTGCAGTAACCATTATAACCGGTAACTTTGCCGTACTCTGCTCAGCTCTCACATCCTTTAACACAGATAATCCGTCTCTGTCAGGTAACATTATATCCATAATTATCAAATCCGGATGCTCTTTTGTCAAGGCATTTTCGAAATCTGATGCTGTTGCGAAAGTACTTACCTCATATCCTGCATTTTTCAATGCAAACTGTTCAATTTCCGAAATATTCTTATCATCTTCTAAAATATAGATTTTTCCCATATGCGTTTCCTATTTTTTTTCAGGTAAGATTGAATAAGCAATGTTTACGGCATGATCCGCTATTCTTTCTAACCCAATTACTAAATCAGTAAAAATAAGTCCAGCCTCAATTGAGCAATCACCTGCTGCCATTCTTTCAACATGACCTTCCTGATAATCAATCTGCATCTGATCAATAATGTCTTCTAATTCATTAATCTTATCCATATTAGACTTGTCATTGTTAACAAATGTTTTTACTGATTCATCAAAAATCTTAATTACTTTGTTATACATTTTTATAAGTTCTTTTTTTCCTTCATTAGAAAAGTTGATTTTTTTATTTTTCTCTTTAAAAGCGTCATCCATAATATTTACTGCATGGTCGCCAATACGTTCTACGTCAATAACAACGTGGAATAAACCACCTAATCTTTCTCTATCCTTAATAGGCATACCATACTGGTTAGCTTTTACCATATATTCTGTTATTCTATGACTTAAGAAATCAATGTACTTCTCTCTTTTATAAACATCATCTGAAGCACTTCTGTCATTTTCAATTAATGCTCTTGTTGAAAATTCAAGATTCTCTCTTACCATTAATGCCATACGTTCAATTTCCTGAACAATTTCAACCATGGCTGTTGATGAAGATGGTGCACCTGAAACTCCAATGTATTTTAATACCATTTCGTTTTCATCATGTTCTTCATTTCCCTTTGAATGAATAACCTTCTTTGATAATTTTACAAGAAGACCTGAACATGGGAATAATATAATAGTCTGGAATACCTTGAATAATGTGTCTGCGTTGGCAACAAATCTCTTAAAGTCACCTGAACCGCTAATACCCATAATTCCATTAATAATAGTCTGGCTTGCAAAAGCTAATATTATTGAAATAACAACAAGACCTACAACGTTAAACATGACGTGGATAAATGCTGTTCTCTTAGCGTTTCTGTTAGCATTCATTGCAGCCATAACTGCAGGTGTACATGAACCGATGTTTGCACCTAAGATAAAGTATAAACATGCCAATGGTTCAACAAGTCCTGAGCCTGCCAATAATACCAATACGCTGACTGTTACTGATGAACTCTGAACAATAACTGTTAAAACAAGTCCAAGCAAAACTGCTATGAAAGGATTGTCCAAATATTCAAAAATCCTTACTAATGACTCATATTCCGGTATCTGGCCAAGTGCCCCTGTCATAAAGTTAATTCCAAGGAATAATGCACCGAAACCAAAAATAACCGCTGCTATCTTTTTAAGTAATGGTTTCTTTCCGAACATTAATACGGCTGAACCAATAAATATAATAAATGGTGCCACTGCCGTAAGCTTTAATGATACTAACTGTGAAGTGATTGTTGTACCGATGTTTGCACCAAAAGTTAACCCTACTGATCTTTCAAGTGTTAAAATGCCTGCATTTACAAAACTTACTTCCATTACAGTTGTTGCACCTGAAGACTGAATAAATGCAGTAAATAATGCACCAAATACTACTCCTATAAATTTAGTTTTTGTGCATTTGTCTAATACCCCTCTAAGTTTTTCACCTGCGGCCTGCTGAAGACTGTCACTCATATATTTCATTCCAAATAAAAAGAGTGCAAGACCACTCAACAATTCTGTTATCATTGTGTACATAACTCTAATTAACTCCTAAATATCTTTTTCATTATTTTCGCTGTCGCTTCTTTACAATAACAAGCCTAAGTAAAATCTACGTAAAAATTTTAACATAGTTTTTACTTTTATACTAGATAAATATCTTTTTTTTAATATTATTTCGATTTATTAGTACTTTTCCACAAAATTTGCATAAAGATACTGCTAATTTTTTCAGTTTGGTTTTAAATATACGCCTCTGCAATCCTTTGGAGAATTTTTGCTTAATATAATTTCCATATGAATTTCTTATTTTAAAAAAAATGTGGGACATTTTCTTACATCCCACACTTTTTCTTAACAAAATATTTACTCCATTATTTTGTATTTTTTCATTAATTCTTTCTGATAAGACTCATCTTCTGCTGACTTTTCAAGCTCATCATATTTCTTTTCTGACATTAATGCTTTGATTAACTTATTAACCTGACCGGATCCCTGAGCTTTTCCTTCTGCAATGCCTTTTCTCCAACCTTCGGCAAGTCCTCTCTTATACTGTCGGTCCATTTCTGTATTATATGACATGTATATTACCTCCAATGCCTATTTTGTCTATCGAGTTATCCTATGGACATCTTTTCCCATAATCCTATATTATAAGCATTGTGACAAAATTTCAATCATTTCATCAACATTTTCTTTTGTTATAACAAGAGGTGGTACCATTCTAAGCACATCACTTCCTGCTGATATAACAAGAAGTCCTTTTTCAATGGCTTTATTTACAGTGTCTATAACAGGTGTTGTAAGAACAAGTCCCTGCATAAGTCCTTTACCACGTCTTGCAACAACATTGTCGTACTGTTCCACTAATTTGTCCAACTGTTCTTCCAAATAATTGCTTACTTCATTAACATGTTCAAGAATATTCATTTCTTCAAACAAATCAAATACTTTTGAAACTGCTGCTGTTGCCAATGGATTTCCACCATAAGTTGTTCCGTGATCTCCCGGAACTAATGAATCACAGCACTTCTCCCCTGCAACAAATGCTCCAACAGGAACACCACAACCTAAAGCCTTGGCTGTTGTAATAATATCAGGTTTAACATTATAATGCTGGAATGCATACATCTTTCCTGTTCTTCCCATACCACACTGGATTTCATCACAAATCATTATAATGTCATTGTCATCACAAATCTTTCTGATTCCTTCCATAAATTCCTTAGTTGCCGGATAAATTCCACCTTCACCCTGCACAGGTTCAACAATAATAGCACATGTTTTTTCATTTATTAATGCCTTTACACTGTCTAAGTTATTAAACTCTGCAAACTTAATTCCTGAAATCATTGGCCCAAAAGGTTCCTGATAATGTGAGTTACCTGTTAATGCCAAAGCTCCCATTGTTCTTCCGTGGAAAGAATGATTCATTGCAATAACTTCGTGGTCTGAATTTTTATCTCTGTCATAAGCATAACGCTTAGCCATTTTTAATGCACCTTCAATAGCTTCTGCACCACTGTTAGTAAAGAATGCTTTCTTAAGTCCTGATGCTTCCACTACCTTTTTTGCTGCTTCAATGGCAGGCACATTATAATACAAATTAGATGTGTGTATAAGCTTGTCAATCTGAGCCTTTAATGCATCATTATATTCTTTATTTCCATATCCTAATGCAAATACAGCTATTCCTGCTGCAAAGTCTAAATATTTCTTTCCATTAACATCATAAAGATAAACACCTTCACCTTTATCTAATACGATTTTAAATCTGTTATATGTATGTATAAGGTACTGTTCTCCCTGGTCCATATATTCTTTATCTGTCATTTTACTTTCCTCACTTTTATTAACGTTTTATTTGTTTAATAAGTCAGTATAGAATTTTTCCTGTTCGTCATCTAAAATTGCTGTACCGACACCTTTATTTGTAAAGATTTCAAGAAGAATACTATGTGGAATCCTTCCGTCAAGAATATGAACTCTTGATACACCATTTTTTATAGCATCCATACAGTTTTTAATTTTTGGTAACATTCCGCCGGCAATTATACCATCTTCAATTAATTTTTCTGCTTCTGAAACTGTCATTTCTGAAATAACTGTACTGCTATCATCTTTATCCATATAAACACCTTCAGTATCTGTTAAGAATGCAAGTTTTTCTGCTTTTACTGCTTCTGCAATTGCACTTGCAGCATCATCAGCATTAATATTGTAACCATGATAATCTTCATCTAATCCAATAGGACAAATAATTGGTAAAAAGTCATCTTCAAGTAATTCTAACAAAATTTCTTTATTTACATGTGTAACTTCGCCAACATATCCAATATCCTGGCCTTCTGATAATTTTTTCTTTACAGTGAGAAGTCTTCCGTCTTTACCACTGATACCTATTGCACGTACTCCTAACTGTTCAACTATCTGAACTAATTTCTTGTTTACGCTGTTAAGTACCATTTCAGCAGCCTCTAAAGTATCTTCGTCAGTTACTCTAAGTCCGTTAATGAATTGTGTTTCCATTCCAAGTCTGTCAATGTGACGGCTGATTGCTTTTCCGCCTCCATGAACGATTATTGGCTTGAATCCTACTAATTTAAGAAGTGTAATGTCCTGAATTACACTTTTCATAAAGTTTTCGTCAAGCATTGCGCTTCCGCCGTATTTTACTACGATGATTTTTCTGTTGAATCTTTGTATGTAAGGTAGGGCTTCAATTAGCACGTCTCCTTTTTCTATCCATTTGTCCATGTCCAGCTGCTGCTGTTGTCCCTTCATTATCATTTTCGTCTCTCCTTTCGGTATCGTGCAACAAGTTTTTTCCAATCTCACACGAAATTTTTTTATTGCAAACACGTTGCTATTCTTATTTTGCTCCGCCGCCTATTGTAAGACAAAAAACAAAACTCGTCTTTGACTCAAACAGTTGTTTTTTGCCTTACGCTATGCTCGCAAAATTTCGAATATCTGCCTATTGTTTGCTTACAAGAAATTTTCGTGTGAGATTTATAAATAACCCTGTTCCACTAATACTCTCGACTTATTATTTACGTTTTTTTGTTACTATTTTTTTGCTTGTCTTATTCTTCTTCCTCATCTACACAGTTGAATTGTAGTTCTTTACCGTCTGTTCCGTAGATGCATGCTGTTCCACTATATGTAGAGTCTACGTTGTTGTATTCTGTGTCGCATTGGTATGTTTCACAGTAGTATCTGTATTCTAGTCCTGTTTTGCCTATGTATCTCATGAAGCATTTATATGTGTCGTTGTTGTTACAGTCTACTGTTGTTTTTGCTGAACCATAGTATTGGTTATCTTCCGCATTGTATTTCATGTCCTGACTGTATACAACTTTTCCATCTTTTGAGAAGCATATTTGCGGTGTGTAACCACTTACTTCGCTTTCATTCACTGTAAGGTCTAGATTTTCTATTTCCAGTGTTGCTTTACCGTCCGATATGTCCTCATTTGATTCATAATTATCTTCACAAGTTACATTTTCCTGCAAAATGGTATCCCAATTGGAAAAGTCTTCGTAATCACTGTATTCATCAGCATTAATTGTTGAACTTTTTGTAACTCCATTTGTTTCAAATGTAAAATGAAATAATGTGAATACCTGTTCATAAGGCACTGTTACGCTTCCTATGAATTTGCCTTTTTTCTGCTTAAGTTTCTGGCTGTATTTGCCAAACGCTACTTCTGCTTTTGTATCTGCGGTATATTCCTTAGGTGTAACTGCAAAATGTATTTCTACTGTTTTGTTTTTTGCATTACAGTTTTTGAATTTTATTTTTACAGTGTCTATACTCTGTGACTGTTTCTTTATAGTTTGTTCAAGTTCATCTATTCTATCTTCCCAGTTTGTATCGTCATCATAGTAATTTTGTTCATTATTATTGTTATTATTATTCGCCTGATAGTTTGAGATTACATTTGTAAGATTATCCATTGAATGTTTTACAAACACTAAAGCTACAATGGCTATGATTATTAAGACAGTAATAAATACATTGGTTTTATTCTTTGATTTATTTTCTTCCATTCTTTACTCCTTCGTTTATCATTGTCCCTTTTAATTATGCTTTAAGCCTTAGCTTCTGTAGTCTGCGTTAATGCTTACGTATTCATGTGTCAAATCACAGCCCCACGCTGTTGCTGTGCAATCACCCATTTTTACGTCTGCAATGGCTGTTACTTCATTTTCTGACAAAATCTTTGTTGCCTTTGCTTCGCTGTAGTCTGTAGCCATTCCGTTTTCTACTATTTTAAGCTTGCCTGCTTTGCTTTCAAAATAAATATCTACTTTTTCAGGATCAAACTTGGCTGTTGAGTATCCCATTGCACAAAGGATTCTTCCCCAGTTAGCATCGTGTCCGTAGATTGCCGCTTTTGTAAGGCTTGATGTTACAATTGATTTGGCAAGTGTTACTGCCTGTTCTTTGCTTTCTGCATTTACGATTTTTACTTCAAATAAAGCTGTTGCACCTTCTCCGTCTCCTGCTATTTTCTTAGCTAAAAATTCATTTACAGCATGAAGTGCTTCTACAAATTTATAATAATCTTCATTTTTCTCTGTAATTTCAGGGTTATCTGCCAAACCATTAGCTAATAACAATACTGTATCATTAGTTGATGTGTCACCATCTACTGAAATCATGTTGAATGTGTCTTTAATGTCACCGCTTAATGCTTCGTATAACATTGACTTTGAAATTTTTACGTCAGTCATTATAAAACCTAACATTGTACACATATTAGGATGAATCATTCCTGAACCTTTGCACATTCCTCCGATTGTGCATGTTTTTCCGCCAATTTCAAATTCAAAAGCTATTTCCTTTGGAATTGTATCCGTTGTCATAATGGCTTCTGCTGCCAAATGACCACCATCTAAACTTTCGTCTAATGTTGGTGCAAGTAACTGGATTCCTTTTGTTATTTTGTCCATTGGAAGCTGGGCTCCAATAACGCCTGTTGAAGCTACAAGTACCTGTCTTTTTTCTATATCTAATGCTTTAGCTGTTGCTTCTGCCATTTGTTCGCAGTAATCCATTCCTATTTTGCCTGTACATGCGTTGGCTACACCGCTGTTACATACTACTGCATGAACATAATCTGATGTGTAAATTGTATCTCTGTCCCAGATTACAGGGGCTGCTTTTACCTGATTTGTTGTAAATGTTCCTGCGGCAACACATGGTGTGCTGCTATATATCATTGCCATATCTTTTTTGTCTTTTTTAATTCCGGCTTTTAAGCCCATGGCTGCAAAGCCTTTTGGAGCTGTAACGCCACCTTTGATTTTTTTCATGGTTAAATTCCTTTCATTTAGTTTTTTGCTGGTTCTATATTCAGCTCGATTACGTGCTTCGCACTTCATCGGGTGAGCTTTTAGTTTTTTGCTGCTTTTATGTTCAGCTCGATTACATGCTTCGCACTTCATCTCGCTGTGTTTATGTTTGTTATTACCTTGGGAATGAAGTTTTCTTTCAAAAGGAACTGTGTTCCTTTTGAAACCACAGCTACTGCTGTGGTTTTGTACAAATAGTAATGGGCATCCTTGCAAGCAAGCTTGCAGATGCCTATTTCTATTTGTACAGAAATCTTCTGTATTTGTGTTTTATGGGAACATTGGTACTTGTTGTAAGCCTTCGTTTTCCGGTAATCCAAACATTATGTTCATGTTTTGCACTGCCTGGCCTGCTGCTCCTTTTACCAGGTTGTCCATAGCTCCCATCATTATTATTCTTCCTGTTCTTTCGTCTACTTTGAAGCTTACATCCACAAAGTTGCTTCCTTCTACCCATCTTGTTTCAGGTGGTGTGCTATTTTCGAGTACTCTTACAAAGTATTCGTCTTTGTAGTATTTGTCGTATACTGCTTTTACTTCTTCATATGTCATCGGTTTCTTTAATGTGGCATATGATGTTGCAAGGATTCCTCTCTGCATTGGTATTAAGTGTGGTGTAAAGTTTATCATTACTTCTTCACCTGCTGCATAGCTTAACTGTTCTTCGATTTCAGGTGTATGTCTGTGTGTTGCAACACCGTATGCTTTGCAGTTTTCGTTTACCTCACAGAATAAGTTGTTTACTTTTGCTCCACGTCCTGCTCCTGATGTTCCTGACTTAGCATCTATTATTATTGATTTTGGATCTACCAATCCTTCTTTTACCATTGGATATATTGATAAGAAGCTACATGTTGGGAAGCATCCCGGATTTGCTATTAATCTTGCATCTTTTATTTTGTCTCTGTTTACTTCGCATAATCCATATACTGCTTCTTCTATAAACTGTGGGCTCTGGTGTTTGATTCCATACCACTTTTCATATGTAGCAACATCTTTTATTCTAAAGTCTGCACTCAAATCTATTATTTTTACTTTTTTAAGAATTTCTTCATTAACTAATGAGCCACATAATCCCTGTGGTGTTGCTGTAAATATTACATCTACTGCGTCAGCTAATTCTTCCATATTGTCATCCATGCATTTTGCATCTACTATCTGAAACATATTTTTAAATACATCTGCATATTTTTCATCAACGTAGCTTCTTGAACCAAACCAGACTACTTCTGCCTCTTTATGCTGCTGTATTAATCTTACTATTTCTGCTCCTGCATAACCAGTTGAGCCTATAATACCAACTTTAATCATAACTAACCTCTTTCATTATTAATATGTAATTCTTTTTGGGTTAAATGTTTTGTTATTCAATCCATCTTTTTATTTTAGTATTTTCCTTATTAAAATACAACATTTTTATATGCGCATTAATAAATATACATCTTTTTTGTATATTATGCAAGCATTTTGCATAAAAATACATAATAACACATTTTTTTCTTGCATTTTATGCATATATGCTGTATAGTATCACGTGAAAAGAAAAAGTGGATGCAATATTCCACTGTTTATTATATTTATTTTTATGGAGGATTTTAAAATGGCAAAGGAAAAAGTTATTCTTGCTTACTCAGGCGGACTTGATACTACTGCTATCATCCCTTGGTTAAAGGAAAATTATGATTATGATGTAGTCTGCTGTTGCGTGGACTGTGGACAGGGAAATGAATTAGACGGACTTGAGGAAAGAGCTAAGTATTCAGGTGCTGCTAAATTATATATAGAAGATATTACTGATGAATTTTGTGATGATTACATCATTCCGTGTGTTCAGGCAGGTGCTGTATATGAAAACAAATATCTTTTAGGTACTTCTATGGCTCGTCCTGGAATTGCTAAGAAGTTAGTTGAAATTGCAAGAAAAGAAGGTGCTGTTGCCATTTGTCATGGTGCTACAGGAAAAGGTAACGACCAGATTCGTTTCGAACTTTCTATTAAAGCTCTTGCTCCTGATATTAAGATTATCGCTCCTTGGAGAGACAGTAAGTGGAAATTACAGTCACGTGAAGATGAAATCGAATATTGCAAGCAGCATGGCATTGATCTTCCTTTTGGAACTGATCAGAGCTACAGCCGTGACCGTAACCTTTGGCACATTAGCCATGAAGGTCTTGAACTTGAAGATCCAGCTAATGAACCAAACTACGACCACCTTTTAGTTTTAGGAGTTTCTCCAGAAAAAGCTCCTGATGAACCTGAATATGTTACAATGACATTTGAAAAAGGTGTTCCAACATCAGTTAACGGAAAGAAGATGAAGGTTTCAGATATTATCCGTGAATTAAACAGACTTGGTGGAAAACATGGCATCGGTATTATTGATATTGTTGAAAACCGTGTTGTTGGTATGAAATCACGTGGTGTTTATGAAACTCCGGGTGGAACAATTCTTATGGAAGCTCACAAGCAGCTTGAAGAATTAGTTCTTGACAGAGCTACAATGGAAACTAAGAAGGATATGGGTAACAAGTTATCACAGATAGTTTACGAAGGAAAATGGTTCACTCCTCTTTGTGAAGCAGTTTGCGCTTTCGTTAAATCAACACAGGAATATGTTACTGGTGAAGTTAAATTCAAACTTTACAAAGGAAACATTATTAAGGCAGGAACAACTTCTCCATATTCATTATATAGTGAAAGTCTTGCATCATTTACAACTGGCGAATTATATGATCACCATGATGCTGACGGATTCATTACATTATTCGGCTTACCACTTAAGGTTAGAGCAATGAAGATGTTAGAATTAGAAAAAAATAAAACAAATCAGGAATAATTAATCAAAATTAATTAAATGATTCTTATAAAAATATCCGATTATTGATTTTTTTCAACAGTCGGATATTTTTTATTTTTTACCCCTATAATTTTCATGCACTTTTATCACTTTCTATAGTTGTAATTTCTTTACACCCCTACCTTTTTATAGTAGAATATAGATATTAATGTAAAGACGGTTAGAAATCGTTTTTTTATTGTTTATATTTGAAAAATACTAATGTTGTTGTATCTATATTCTGAAGGCAATAACATTTCAGACTTTAAATAAAAGTACAAATTTATAAAGGTTATTAATATGAAAGATTCAATTATAAAGTTTAGAAGTTTTTTGTTAGCACATATTAAGAATCCAAGTTTGCAAACACTTATTAAAGGCTTAATAAGTTACGAAATGCTTACTTATGTTTTTTTCGGCATTGGTACTGCCATTGTTGACTACCTTGTATTTACTTTTTTTAATGCAGGTAAGGTCAGTGCCCTTATTGCCAATATTATTTCAACATTTTGTGCTATCATTTTTTCTTATGTCACAAATAAGCGATGGGTGTTCAAAAGTAAGACCAGCGGTTTTATGGAAGTTCTACATGAGTTTTTGCGCTTTGCCAGAGCCCGTATAGCTACTTTAATAATGAGCGAAGTTATTATTTTTGCTTCAGTTGCTATTTATGGAAATAACCAGAAAGTCAACCAGATTTCAAAACTTATTTCTATGGTTCTTACGGTTATTTTAAATTATATTATCAGTAAATTATTTATTTTCAATGATAGAAAGGAGCTTATTAATGAAAACAAATAGTAAAAAGTTTTCTATTAAGGATTGGTTTGAAAAAAATAAGTTATATATACTTGCTTTTGTATTGCCTATTTTATCTATGTTAATAGTCTACTATTTTAAGGATATTTTCCCATTTGGTGACCAAATGTATCTTCGAAGTGACTGTTATCATCAGTACACACCTTATTTAGAAATACTTCAACAGAAACTTAAAGACGGGGGAAGCCTTTTTTATACTTGGGAAATCGGCGCCGGTATGAACTTTATGGCGGTTGCCGCTTATTATCTTACAAGTCCCCTTAACCTACTTGCCATTATCTGGCCGGGTTATATGGCTGATATGGTAAGTTTTTTCATCGTATTAAAGATGGGACTTGCCGGATTTTCAGTATGCTACTATCTTACAAAACGTTTTGGTCAGAAAAATATTTCTTCCGTAGTTTTCGGTATGGCATACGCTTTATCAGCTTATTTTGCAGCATTTAGCTGGAACATTATGTGGCTTGACTGTATGTGGTTACTTCCATTTATTGTTCTTGGTCTTGAAAAATTAGTTAACGAAAAGAAATGCAAAATGTACTGCATTTCACTTGCACTTGCAATTTTCTCTAACTATTACATTGGCTTAATGATTTGCATTTTCAGCATTATTTATTTTGTTTACTTATTCTGCATTGTTGAATTTGATAAAACTGTTGAAAAAACTAAAGCAAGACTTCTTATTTTAAAAGACTATGCAATTTACTCAATACTTGGCGGTGCTCTTGCAGCATGCGTTATCTTACCAGAGTATTTTTCATTGTTAACTACTAAGTCTGCTGATTCAAGTTTCCCAACAACTTTGGAAGAAACTGTTTCAATGCTTTATATGATTTTCAGATCATTAATATGTGTTCCTGTTGCAGATTTAAAATATTATCCTGAACCTAATATTTATTGTTCAGTAGCTATTTTTATACTTATTCCATTATTCTGGATGTGTAAAAAAATTAATGTTAAAGAAAGAATTGGCAAAACCGTTATTGCCTTGATTATGCTTTTAAGCTTTGGTCTTAACATTCCTGCATATATCTGGCACGGATTCCATTTTCCTAACAGCTTGCCTTGTAGACAGTCTTTCCTTTATATTTTCCTTATTCTTACTATGTGCTATGAGGCATTTCTGTATATTAGGGAATATGAGCCAAAACATATTGCATGGGCTACAGGTGGTTCAGTAGCTTTGGTATTTTTACTTGACCAGTTATTTAAAGACGCTTCTATTTTCAGCGATTTGGAAATTGAGACAAGCATTGTAAAGATTATTTACTTTAGTCTTTTGTTTATAGTTGTATATGCCTGTCTTATTGTCTGGTATAAGAAAGCACCTAAACTTAAACCTTTCCTTTCATATTTGATGGTTCTGATTGTATTCTGTGAATTAACTTTGAATATGAATGTTACAGGTATTCCAAGTACATCAGGAAGAAAAGGTTACTACGAAGCTACTAAGGCTTACGACCAGTTAAATAATATTACTAAGAAAGATGCAGATTCTCAGAACGTTAAATATTACAGAACTGAATCTGCTGTCCACACTACAAGAAATGATGGTGCCCGCTTTAATTACAATAGTATTTCAACATTTTCATCTGTATTATCTGCAAATATTCAGGATTACTTTGATTCAATGGGATTACAGACTTCATACAATGCATGTTCATACTATGGTCATACACCACTTACAGCATCATTGTTCTCAATAAAATATGAATATTCAACAGGAGAGCCATCTCTCCCTAATAATGTATCATTGCTTAACAGCGCTTCTTACAATTTAGAAAGTGGTGGAAATTCAACTGTTTATGCATATGAATATAATAACACATTACCATTAGGCTTCTTAATTAATTCAAGTTCAATTGCAAAGATGAACTCTGAAGCCGGTGATCCATTTACAATGCAGAATAACTTTGTAACTTCTGCAGTAAACGGCGGACAGATGATTTTCCATAGATTAAAGACAGACGGTACTAATTCAATTACTGCTCAGTATAATCTTGAAGAAAATGATACAGCTAATAAGAACGGCACAAAAGTTTATGATGTATACTTCTACTGCGAAACATCTGCTGAAACTTTAACTGCTACTGTTTCTAACGGAAGCATTCAGGACAAGTCTTTTGTTTCAAGTAGTGTTACAACTTCTACTTCAAAAACTTTTAATTCTGCTAACCAGAATTATATTTGTCATCTTGGAAATGTTCCTGAAGGTGCAACAATTAGCATTTCCGCAAGTGATAACACAGCCATATCAGCCATGTACGCTTATGCATTTGATGAAACTGCCTGGGAATATGACTACAATCTTTTAAATGCTAATCCTTATCAGGTAACATCATTTAGCGATACAAAGATTGAAGGAACACTTACAACAGACAAGGGCAATTTGTTATACACTTCAATTCCTTATGACAAAGGTTGGTCTGTATATGTTGACGGACAGAAAGCTAATACAACAGCTATATGCAAGGGTGCTCTTACAGGTGTAATGGTTACTGCCGGAACACACCAGATTACATTTAAATATACTCCTAGAGGATTCTTCCAGGGAATTATAATTTCAATAATTTCACTTTTAATTCTGTTGGGATTAATATTTAAAGACCGCATATTAGAATTAATCACAGGAAAAAAGAAAGGCTCAAAAGTACCTTCAAAAAAACCACAGGTTCAAAAAGCTGTGGCAAATGAGGAGCCAAAAGTTTCAAAATAAGAAAAATAATATATTGATTATTTGTAATTGATATTACTAAAAACCACCCGTTGGATTCGGGTGGTTTTCTTATTTTTCTCAAATTACTGTAATAAATAATTATTTTTCAGTTTATTCTCCATAGTCTGCACTTCCTAATTGTGAATCTGAATCTGAACTCTTATTGTTTGTCTTCTTTTCTCTTTTCCAGTGTTATAGTCAATATTCCACCTGCTGTAATAAAGAAAACTATCATCCACAATGTTATGTTACTGTTCTCACCTGTTTTTGGAGTATTATTATTCACAGATGTTGTTATGTATTGTGTTTCAGTTTCTGTTGGATTAACCATTGTTATCGTTTCTTCTGTAGTTGCTTCTGTTCTTGAAGTTGTCGATACCTGTTCTACTGTAGTTGCTTCTGTTCTTGAAGTTGTCGGTACCTGTTCTACTGTAGTTGTTTCCTGATTAGTTGTAACCTGTTCTGTTGTGGTCGTTTCAGGGATAGTTGTTGTAGTTTCAGGAGTTGGCTTTAACTGAAGGGCCTTAATTGCATCTTCAATCGCTTTTGCCATTGCGTCAACTGCTAACTGTTCAGTATAGTCTTTATCACGAACAACTGCATCTATAGCTGCTGTTACCGCATTAAAATCTATATAATCTTCTTTATTTAAAACATTCGCCTTGGCAATAGCTTCATCTACTTTAGAATAATCTGCCTGAAACAGATATTTTTGATTATATGTTGAATATATAAGGCTATAATTAACATTGTCCCAAACCTGTCCAATGACATACATAACTCCTAACTGATTTGAACTGTCAATAATAAATGCCGGATATGTTGGAAAATGAATTTCATCTCTATCGTACAACTTCTGTGGAAGTGTATCTGTGTTTCCGGTTTTAGGATTTATGTAATATATACAAATATCTTCCTGTTTAAATTCTTTTACCCTTCCATCTTTATCTTTCCAGATTCCATCTGTTGATTTTTCATAGTCCTCGCCATCTATTGTAATATTGGTTATATTTGTATTTAATGGTTCATATAGAAGTGCTGTAATATATGTCGGAATACCGTCTTTAGACACTATTGAATACTTAGTATCTCCTGTTTTTGAAACATCTGCTAATTCTGTATTTACCAAACCATTCTGCTCATCATTAGAAATCTTATAAATCTTTCCATTATTGTAATATGCTATTCCCGGAATATCAGAATCAATAACTGATGCATATGTGCTTCCATCTGTAAGTTTTTTTACATCATTTCCATTGTCTATAGCCATCTTTAATGTGGACGATTTATATTTGCCAAAATAATAATTTTTCTTCACAACTTTTTCAGCCATTACATCATAAATATTTATCTGCTCAGTTGGTTCATCCCAAACCGTCACTACATCATTACCTACTTTTGCAATTGCATAAGATGATATGTAATTACAATCTCTTGCAAAGACCATTGGAATAAGCCTTCCATTTTCATCAGTACTATTATCTTCTGAATAAAATGTATTATTATCAGGGTTATAGTAAAAACCTTCTATTCCATATGCTTTCTTGTCTTCTGTATCATAGTACACTATCCATGATACAAGAAACTTTCCATCAATCTCTGTTACCTTCGGAGTATATGTACTAATATTCTCTGAATCATAATAAGAAACATTAGTATTTTTAAATTCAACATTTGATGTACTGTCAAAGACAGCAAGAGATACTCGCATAGATTTTGCAATATCTTCACTGGTACTTGATTCTGTAAACTCTTTAGTAGCATTTGTCCAAACAATTATGCCCTTATCATTACCTGAATATACAAAAGGTTCCATATCCAAAGTACCGTCATCCTCAACAGATACCGGTACTGACCATCTTTCGTCTGTACCTATGGCATACACAACTTCAGGACAATTAATCTCACTCCTATCTCCTTTATCCGTAATGAAAGCCATTATTTTTCTTGTAGTATTAGGAATAGATGTCAACGTTATTTTGTCCTTACTATATGTGCCTTCCTGTAATAACGTATTAGAAACATTACTGTCCTGAGCAGATATTATGGCAGGCATAGTGCCAACTAACAACGCAACAGATAATGTAAGTGCCACAAACCTTCTCTTAACATATTTTACCCTTTTCATAAAACTCCTCCTTTACTTAAGCATTTACAATTTCAAAGTTCATTCTTAAACCTTGTCCCTTTGACTTATTTTTTTCATATGTAACTTGAAACTATCAATTTAATAAAATCCGTATCATCTGTATCTATAAATAATTTTACAATATGAACTTGTGAAAGTAAATACGAACGTTTTGCAAAAGGGAGCATATCATTTTTAAACTTCTCTCTATCTTTTTATATTGTACCGCCAAAGAGAAGATGACTGCAAACAATAGGCAGATTTTCGAAATTTTGCGAGTATAGTGTACAGCGATAAACTTACTGTTTGAGCCGAAGGCGAGTTTAAGTTTTCGCTATACAATAGACGACGGAGCAAAATAAGAAAATCAACGTGTTTGAAGGCATCTTCTCTCTGCGATACATAAAACAATAGGGAGCATAAAAATTATATGCTCCCTTCTTACAATAATTACTATTTCTTGTTTAGTTCCTTTGAAATTGTGTTGTACACTGTCATTAAATTTACAGCTTTCACATTTTCATCTGTTGACAATTTAATCTTCTTTGCCTGATCATCATTAAAGTCCACATCTATATCTTTCAGATATTTAGAATACTTGTCATTAAAATATGTCTGCTGTGCATTCTTTATGATTTCTTCTTTGTTTTTTTCTGTTTCAGTCTTTAAATAACTGTTTACACAATATACAAGATAATAATCTTTTCCATCCTGTATAATGCTGCTTATTTCCGAATTGCTTAAGTTAAAAGCACTCTTTTCGTATGTTTTAGTGGCCTCATTTTTCTTTAATGTTTTCTCAAACACGTTATCTTCACTATACTGCTTTGCTTCTCTGGCAAATGTCTGATAACCACCTTTTACAAGGTCTGTAACTGTTTTAAGTGTGCTTTTAATCTTGTCTTCTTTAGTATTGTCAGTATTCATTCTGATGTACTGAATCTTCATTACTCTTGCTTCTTCATCGCTAATCTTTGCGTCTGCTTCTGCTGCCAGTGCATCGTAAACCTTGTCCGCCAAATAATAATTCTTATACAAGCTTTCCACGTTTTCCTGTGAAGCTCCGGTATATTCTTTTTCCTGATTTGTTAAGGATTTATAATACTCTGCCGCTTTAGTCTTAATCATACTGCTTTCATCTGTTGACAGGGAAATATTTCTTTCCTTTGCCATTGAAGCTAATGTATACTGAACTGTTATGTCTTCTTTAACCTTTTGCATTACATATGACTGCAGTGTCTGATTGTCGCTTACTTTGGCATTCCAATCTACTTTGCCACCAAAGTCTGCCTTGTAAGTTCCTGCTGTATCCATAAGAACAAGCATATATTCCTGTTTTGAACATACTTCTTTGTCTATTTTAAACATTTCACTGCTGCCAAGCCCCACTATCTTGCCGATAACAGGTGTTTTTGAATTAAAACTGCATCCAGTAAAACTGCTTACTGACAATGCCACAACCAAACCTAATGCTACTATTTTCTTTTTCATAAGTTCTCCTTACATTCGTATTATATCTTCCAAAATCGTATTAACATTCTCTGCTATGTGTTTAGCTGAACGTCTTACCTCACTGTCTGCCCACTGCATTGCATAACTAAAATATGCATGGTCAAACATTTCAATGTCATTGTATCCGCCGCCAAAAACGACTGTATCTTCTTCTGATGAATTAAACACATGCTGTAAAACCTGAATGGCATTACCTTTTGTTACATACTTTGCTGTAAGATATAGCTGTTCAGGGTTGGAAATTGCCACATTTGCATTCTTTGAGAATTTCTTATAGAAATACTCATATGAAGTCTGGTCAAAGCCTTTCTTTGCAAAAATAGTAATCTTGTTAATTTCACCCTTCATTGACTTTGTATCTTTTTCCTTTTCAGGTTCAATTCCCATTGTTCTCAAATAATTAATAAAATCAATATCTCTTGTTGTTACAACTGCATTTCTCTCACCTGAAAATAATAACTTATAATCCCTGTTCTTTTCCAGTTCATTTGCCACTTCAAGACACACAAGTCTGTCCAATGGAGTCTTACTTATAACTTTATCACGATATATAACTGATCCGCCATCATTACATATGTACACAATGTGGTCCTTTGCTTTTCCAAACATAGGATATACTGCGTCATAATTACGTCCTGTTGCCACAGCAAAATAGACGCCTTTTTCCTTTAATTCCATTATCAATTCAATGGTTTCTTCCTGAACCATCTTTTCCCCGTTAGGAACTAATGCTGTTTCTAAATCACTAACTACAAAATTAATCATTACTTCACCATTTATTTTCTTATTTGTTTAACTGTTGAATATTTTCCATAAACATATATGCCTGACATATTCCTGTAGGCCATTACTTTATAATAATACGTCTTTCCTTTCAAAAGTCCAGTATTATTATAAGAAATTTTTGTCTGTTTTTTTATTTCTTTTATTTTTGTATATTTTCCTGTTTTGCTTTCACTTCTGTAGATAACATATCCACTGGCACCAGCCACCTTTTTCCAATAAAGTTTTGCACCTTTTGCGGTTGACTTTATTGATGTTATTTTCACTTTGGCTGGCTTTGGATATGCCTTTGAAGCCTTAGACTTACTTCCCTTATAAGTTGTCTGTCCAACCTTCTTATACCCTTTTATTTTATAATAGTATTTCTTTCCCGTTACAAGATTTTTATCTTTATAAGACACTGTAGTTCCACTTACTTTGGCTATAGTCTTATATTTTGAACCGGAAATTTTTCTATATATCCAATATCCTGTTACATCACCAAGTTTGTTCCATGTAAGTTTAATACTATTGTATCCATTGTTTGTTGCCTTTATTGTAGCTGTTCCCGGTACAACCTTAACCTTACACGTAACTTTTTTACCATTGGCAGTTGTAGCTGTTACTGTACATTCTCCAACTGACTTTGCGTAAACATTTCCTCTTGATGTAACCTTTGCTATCTTTTTGTTAGATGACTTCCATGTAACATTTCCATCTGTTGTATTATTTGGAGTTACTGTAGCCTTTAATTTTTCTTTTGTTCCATTTTTTAAATTTAATGTTGTCTTGTTAAGTTTTATACCTGTTGCATGTATACTTTTTGCCAAAACCTTTATTGTTGACACACTACTTTTTCCTGCTGCAGTAAAACCGTGTATTGTTACAGTTCCTGCGCCTATGCCTTTAACATTTCCTGCATCATCTACTGTTGCTATTGCCGGGTTGTCTGACAAATAATAAACTTGTTCAGATGTCTTTAAAGTTGTAGGAAGCTTCAATCTTCCTGCTTTTGCAATAGTATATTCACCTTTTAAGTTTACATATGCTGCCGAAACATATCCTGTGTATTTTTTTCCATCTTTCACAAAACTAACTTTGTACCAATACGGATTACTTAGCCATCTTACTCCATATTCAATGTCTGTATTAGACACTTCTGTAACTGTAACTGCCTGATTCTTTGGTAAAACACCAACTGCATCATACGAAGTTGCAGGACCTTTTCTAACATTTACGTCACTATTTGCCACACCTTTTTTGTTTCCACTTATTCCAAGTGTAATTGTATTACTTTCATTTGGCATATTATTAAATACAGGTATAACAAATGTTTTGGCATGAGCAGCTATTCCAAGGCTTTGGTAAGCATCTGCCGTTGACGCTGCTTCTGATGCGGCACCTGATATGTTAGTCATATATTGGTGTGTATAAATTGAATATGTACCATTGCTCTTCACATTAAATCTTTGAAGATACATAGTATTCTGTCCTGCGTTAATGTACTTTTCACCTAAATACTGTGCCCCACCTAAAATAGATTTCTCTGGTGTGTTCCAAGGTCTTTGATAAGTACTTCCTGACTTTGCCCATTTTAAACCGTTGGCAATTGGATTAGCACTTGATGTAGCTCCAATATTATAAAAATTATAAATTCCTGTATATGTCTTTGAATATGTACCTGTAACACTTCCGCTGGCACCCATTCCTGCATATTTTGAATTAGCTTTAGAACCAATTTCCTGCAAAATTTTTGAGGCAATATGGTACGCACTTACCTTTGCATTCTTTGCAGCAGTCATAATCTGTGCTGAATACAAAGTATTAGTTGTCTGATACTTTCCAGCCGTATCAATGTATCCTATATTGTTTTTATACATAAACGAACCCTGAAGTATTGCTTCAACACCTGCCTGTGTCTGAGATGAACTGTCATATGCCAACTGTTCAAACATATATATGTGGTTTTCATCCAAAAAGTTTCTTGGATCCATAAAATATGCCACACAATTCTTTGATGCACTAACCCATGAAGCTCCATCTTTTGCTATGTACTTACCTGTAGATGCATTATAATCTCCAGCCAGATTTGACTTTAAATACTTACTATACGCATTCTCTATAAGGCTTCTGTTATGACTTGCCTCATTTTCAACGGCTGTAAAAAAATCCACGCCTGTGTTATCCGGTACAAACTTCCAGTTAGGGTATTTATTATGAAGTTTTCTTAAATATGTTTTATAACTAGCTGGAAAACCATTAATGCTTGTCTCAAAAGCGTCTGCTGCCTTAACTGTTGTATCCACTATTCCTGCATAATTTTCCAAACCTGTAACCAATGCAATAATTAATATTACTGCAAGTATTTTCCGTATTAGTCCTTTCTTCAAATAAATCACCCTATCCTTTGTATAACAAGGTTTATGCCTTAGATGCACGAACCTTTACTCCTTTAGTTCCTCTTTTTCCGATTTTAAGCTTCCTTAAATCAACGGTTTTTCCGTTACATTTTACCACCTCATTATCCCCCGTATCAAGAAGGTAAACTTTAGAAACAAAATCTCCATCATTTAGTTTAATACCCTTAACTCCCAATGTAGCCTTCTTCATTTCAGGCACTTCCTTAAGTGGGAATCTTAAGAATATTCCTTCTTCTGTCTGTAGCACAAGAATCTCTCTTGTATACTGTAATTCCTGTTCCTGTCCTAAATCCATTGATGCAGTTGTATCAAACAATTCCATCTGTTCAAAATCTAATGGTTCAAAATCATCTGAGCCACCTGTTAACATTACAGGCATTTCTTCAACCTGTTCTTCTGAAATCTGCTTATTTGATACTCTTGTTATTTTAACTGAAACAACCTCATCATCTTTTCCAAGTTTTGTGGCAAGCATTGTTTTTCTGTTTGTTTCAAACTCGTTTCCATCTACTAACTTAATCATACCATTTTTAGTTGTAAACAAAAGTTTCTTATCTTTTATCATATCAAAACTTACAAGTGTCACTATGCTTTCACCTTGGCTACTGTAATTTCCAAGATTATCAATAGGTATCCCTTTCTCCCTAACCTTCTTAGTTGGAATGGCTGATACCTTAATCTGATGAACATTTCCATTATCTGTAAAGATACAAATACTATCTGTGTTCATACATCTGAAATAATATTTATTCTCTTTCGTAACAGATTCAATGTTTCTGTCAAATGCTGCCGGATCAAGAAGTTTTGAATATCCAAACTTATCCTGAACAAAAACAACTTCCTGTTCAACAAAAGCATTCTCATCAAATACAGCTTCCTTGCCATCTTCAATAAGAGTCTTTCTAGGCAATGCATATTCTTTCTTAATGGCTTTAAGATCTTTTTTGATAGTCTTAGTCATTGTTTTTCTATTTCCAAGAATATCCTCATACTGACCGATTTTGTCCATTAGTTCTTCATATTCTTTCTGAAGAGCTAATATTTCAAGTCCTATTAACTTAGATAATCTAAGTTCCAAAATAGCCTGTGCCTGACGCTCTGTAAAAGAAAGATTTCCTGCAAGAATCTCGGACTCAGGATTTTTAAACTTAATATCATCAGTTTTTCCATGTACAAGACACGCCTTAACCTGTTTCTGACTCTGTGAACCTCTGATTATTTCAATAATCAAATCAATAATGTTTGTTGCCTTAATAAGACCTTCCTTAATCTCTTTTTGTTCTAATGCCTTATTAAGAAGTGTTGTATATTTACGCTGTGCCAGTTCATACTGGAAATCAACGTTATATTTTATAATACTCTTAAGTCCCATAACTTCCGGTCTTCCATCAGCTATTGCTAACATATTTACACCAAAAGTATCTTCTAACTTAGTTTTTTTATATAAAATATTTTTTAATTTTTCAACATCGGCACCTTTTTTAAGCTCTAAAACAATACGAATACCGTTTTCATCTGAGCCGTTTGAAATGTCAACAATGTCTGTTGTCTTTTTTGTTTCTACTAAATCAATTACATCTGAAATAAACTTTCCAATACCTGCACCAATCATAGTATAAGGTATTTCTGTTATAACAAGTTTATCCTTTTCTCTGCCTTTGCCTTTTTCAAATTCTAATTTTCCACGAAGCTTAAGCTTTCCTGTTCCGTTTTCGTAAATGTCCTTTAAGTCTGACTTATTGGCTACAATACCACCTGTTGGAAAATCAGGTCCCGGCATAATCTGTAATAATTCTTCAGTTGTAATATTATTATTATCCATATATGCAATAACTGCATCTACAACTTCTCCAAGATTATGTGTTGGAATATTAGTCGCCATACCTACAGCAATACCTTCAGCTCCGTTAACCAAAATATTTGGTACTCTTACAGGAAGAACTGATGGTTCTTTTTCTGTTTCATCAAAGTTTGGTACAAAATCAACTACATCCTTATCCAAATCTGCCAAATATACATCCTGTGTAAATTTCTTAAGTTTTGCCTCTGTGTAACGCATTGCCGCAGCACCGTCACCCTCAATTGAGCCGAAGTTTCCATGACCGTCAACTAATGCCATTCCCTTTTTAAAGTCCTGAGCCAAAACTACTAATGTTTCATATATTGAACTATCTCCATGAGGATGGTACTTACCCATTGTATCACCAACAATACGGGCTGACTTACGATGTGGTTTATCATAATTAAGACCTAACTGGTCCATTGCGTAAAGTACACGTCTTTGTACAGGCTTAAGTCCGTCTCTTGCATCCGGAAGTGCTCTTGCACAAATAACACTCATGGCATAATCTATATAGCTTTTCTGCATTACTTCAGAATACTCTGTTTTTATAATCTGCTCTGCCATTTATTTCTCCTAAATATCTAATTCTGCGTCTGTTGCGTGAGTATAAATAAAATTACGTCTTGGTGCAACTTCACTTCCCATTAACATACTTGTTACATCTGATGCCATTTTTGCATCTTCAATTTCTACCTGCTTCAAAATTCTTGTCTCCGGATTAAGTGTAGTTTCCCATAACTGTTTTGGATCCATTTCACCTAAACCTTTATATCTTTGAAGTGTAAATCCTGTATGATGTTTTCTATATTTTTCTAATGCCTTATCATCATATAAATACTCGCCTTCCCCCTTCTTAGGCACAACCTTGTAAAGAGGCGGTGTAGCAATATAAATATGTCCATGAGTTATAAGTTCAGGCATAAATCTATAGAAAAATGTTAATAACAATGTGTCAATATGAGCTCCGTCAACATCCGCATCAGTCATAAGAATAATTTTGTTGTATCTTAATTTTTCTATGTCAAAATCATTTCCATAACCTTCAGAAAAACCACAACCAAAAGCATTAATCATTGTTTTTATTTCTGCATTGGCCAATACCTTATCCATTGAAGCCTTTTCAACGTTAAGAATCTTTCCTCTTATTGGCATAATAGCCTGTGTCTTTCTGTTTCTTGCGCTTTTGGCTGAGCCTCCGGCAGAATCACCCTCCACTATAAAGATTTCACATTCTTCCGGTTTTCTGCTTTCGCAGTTTGAAAGTTTACCATTACTGTCAATTGAAAACTTACTTTTTGAAAGAAGATTTGTTTTTGTTCTCTCTTCTGCTTTTCTGATTTTTGCTGACTTTTCAGCACAACTAATTACATTTTTTAATGTTTCTAAGTTTTTATCAAAGAATAATGTAAGCTGTTCTCCGGCAATTGATTTTGTTACCTTTTCGGCATCCGGGTTATCAAGCTTAGTCTTTGTCTGTCCTTCAAATCTTGGATCAGGATGCTTTACTGCAACTACAGCCACAAGACCGTTTCTTACATCAGCTCCCGTAAAGTTATTATCTTTCTCTTTTAATATACCAAGTTCTCTTGCATACTGATTAATTGTAGAAGTCAAAATTGACTTAAAGCCTGTAATATGTGTACCACCTTCCTGTGTATAAATATTATTACAGAAACCTGAAATATTTTCTGTAAAATCATTAATATACTGGAAAGCAATTTCTACTTCTATGCCGTCTTGCTCTTTCTTAAAATAAATAATGTCAGTAACTTTTTCCTTCTCTTTGTTCATATCGGAAATAAAAGCCTTAATTCCGTTTTCTTCGTGGAAAGTTACTTCTTCTTCCTCTCCTACTCTTTTGTTTATAAAAATAATTGTAAGATTAGGATTTAAATATGCTGTTTCATGCAATCTGCTCTTAATTGCATCAGCCTTAAAATATATTTTTTCAAAAATCTCTGCATCAGGGAAAAATGAAACTTTAGTTCCTGTATCATTCTTTCGGCACTTTCCTACTTCTTTTAAATCATAACAAACCTTTCCCTGTTCATATCTCTGGTTGTATATTTTTCCATCTCGTTTTACATTAACTTCAAGCCATAAAGATAATGCGTTAACAACTGATGAACCGACTCCGTGAAGACCTCCGGAAATCTTATAGTTTCCATCTCCAAATTTACCACCTGCATGTAAAGTTGTAAAAACAACTTCGACTGCAGGTCTTCCAACCTGTTCATTAATGTCAACCGGAATTCCTCGTCCGTTATCTTCAACTGTAGCTGAACCATCTTTTTCAAGTGTTACTGTAATCTCTGAACAGTATCCTGCCAAATGTTCGTCAACTGAGTTGTCCACTATTTCATATATTAAATGGTTTAATCCTTTAGTTCCAACACTTCCAATATACATTCCCGGTCTTTTTCTAACCGGATCCAGTCCTTCCAGTACGGAAATGCTATTGCCATCATAATTATTTGCCATTATATTACTACCTTCTGCTATTATTGCTGTTATTTTTTTATTATTTTTCTACTATTCTTTAGTAGCTCTGCTTATGCCAAATTCTATTTCTGTCAAATTCTATTTTTTCTTAAAAAATCCACTTCCAAAATGTTTACGAAGTAGTCTGTCCTCATTTTCAAAATGGGCAAAATCATTAAATCTTTCAACATGATATGTTTTGCTTTTTTCATCATATAAAAGCTGTGAAATACTGCAGTTTTCAATCTGTCTTCCAACTGCAAGCCAGTTCTTATATGGAGCACCCATAATTCCTGTGACCAATGCTCTAAGCACACCACCATGAGTAACTATACAAATATTTTCATAACCTTTCTCAAGGCTGTCCTTTACTATGTCATCAAGTCCTGCCTTAGCTCTTTCATAAACCATCTGGCAGTTTTCTCCATCAGGATAAGTCATATCTGTTGTCATGGTTGAACGCTGTGCAAGATAGTCACCATATTTTTCATCAATGGCTTCATTAGTCATACCTGTCATTGCACCAAAGTTAGCTTCCTGAATTCTTTCTTCAATTACTCTTGGCTTATTAAGATACTTATTAATAATGTCTGCTGTTTCTTTAGCTCTTATTAACTGACTTGAATATACAACATCAATATGATATGTCTGTAATCTTTTTCCAACAAGGTCTGCCTGCTCTCTTCCTTCCGGTGAAAGTTCAACATCTACATTACATAATTTACTATTCTGTCTGCCATGTCTAATTAAATAAATATTCATTTTGCAATCCTTTCTCATCTATGCATATTGATACATGTTCTTTGGTATAACCTTTTTATGTCCTTAATATGCTATTCCTGTATCTTATCCTTATTATTACTGCTTATCAATATACTTAATCATTCCGGGTCCCAGCTTGTCTGTTGGTCTTGCTATAAAACCAAACTTCTTATAGAAATTCTCTCTCCCCACTGCACACATTAAATCAAGCATAATTCTTGTTCCAGGCAACTGAATCTCTTCAACATAATTAATCAGGCTTTCGATAATCATCTGACCTATGCCCTGTCCCTGATATTCGGGAATTACAATAAGGTCCTGTATATAACAGATTACAGCTCCGTCACCTACGATTCGCCCCATTCCAATAGGCTTGTCTCCATCGTAAGCAACCACAGTCAAAAGACTTCCCTTAATAGCTGCTGCCGCCTGCTCCTTTGTAAGACTACGCCAGCTTACAGCCGTTCTTAATTCTAAATATGTTTTTACATCTAATTCGTTATCTTTTAAGTACATTGTTTTTCCCTTTTTAGCCATTTTAACTAATATATTATACACTAGTTTTCCAAGGGGTTCAAGGGTGAAGAAGCTTTATCAGGTTCCGAAATAGGAGAAATGCATATAGTCTCGTCTGCTTCCCCACAGTCCCCTTTCAAAACCGTATTTTTCTAATATTTTTACCAATTTGCAGTTTAATGGTATGGAATATTTGTTTTTCTTTGGTTTCCAAAATGAACCTGCCAAAACTTTTTTCCCATCTATCATATAGTTTTCATTTGAGTTGATGTCAAAGGCAAGTCCAAGGCAATGTTCTGATGTTGAACTGTTTCCACGCCAGTTGTAGCATCCCATTTCATGTATTGGAAATCTTTCTTTGCTTTTGTATATTTCTTTAAACATTTCTTTTACCGATGGTGCAATTCCTTTGTTTACTGTTAAATAGAATTTTCGTGTAAACTTTCTTCTTCCCTGCTTGTCCCATACTTTTACAGCTACTGTTGTCACATGCTTTCTTGCCTGTTTTGCATTTTTATATTTTTTATAGTATTTCTTTCCAAAAATACGTTTGCATCTGCTTTCATATGACTCGTTTTTGTATGTAAAATAATCGCAATATTTTTCAAATGGACTCATTTCTCCAAGAAGTTTTTTGCCCTTGTAGTTTTTGTATGCCTGTATTTTATAATAATAAGCAACTCCATTTGTTAATTTCTTGTGTGTATATGTTAATTTGTTTCTACTATTGTATGTTTTTAATTTTTTATAACTTCCATCAATTTTCTTAGAATAATAAATTATATATCCGTCAGCTTCACTATTCTTTTCCCATATTATTGTGTTTGTCCTTTTCTTTTTTGATGTTGCACTCTTTACCTTTGTTCCATTAATTGTAACCTGACAGCTTTTATAATTTGAAAAATCACCATAAAACGTTCCTTCAGAATATGTAACATATGGTCTGATTTTATAATAATATGTTTTTCCCAATTCAAGATTTTTTTCAGTAAATGTTGCCTGTGATTCATACTCTTGCCACCAAAATATTTCCGACTTATTTTCAACATTGGAAATCCACTTGTACTCACCGTCAACAGATTCACTTCTGTATATTGCATAACCTAAACAATCCTCTGTTTTGTTCCACATAATTGTTACGCTATGATTATTTCCCGCTTTTGCTTCAGTTATTGTAGGAATTTCTAATGGATTTACTATTCCTCCTGTATATACCGGATTACTTTCTATTTCTCTCTCTGTTTCATAATCTGTATACACCGTTGTTATTTTATAATAATATGCCATTCCTTTATTAGGATAATATTCAGTGTAACTATAATCAGGTGTCGTTGTAACATATTCATATGTTCCGTCTTTTGATGTTGCACAATAAATTTTATACTCCTGTCCTTTTAATTCCTCGGATGTTCTCCATCTTATTACAAAATTTCCATTTTCCATCTGACTACTTGTTATAATTGGTGCTACTAATTTAATATCTTGTGCATATACATTTCCTTTTATTCCCAAAATGCACATAACAGCCCAAAATAATATCATTGCTTTTTTTATATTCTTAGTCATTTGTTTTTTCACTTTCTCCTTCTTTTGATTATACTTTACAAATTATACCATATTTTTCTTTATTCTCTCCCAAAAGTTATCAATAAAAATCATCATTAAATTTATTCCAAAAAATATTACTACCAACATAAAAATATAAATCATACACTTCTCTGTTCCTATTTTTTCATAATTTAAGAAAAAATATGGATATTTAGGTACATTGACAAACTCTGCCTGACTGTTACATTTGCATCTTATAAAAAAACTGATTATATATACTAGTGGAAAAAGAAGCCATGTAACAGCATATCTCCACCTAAACAATCCTTTAGGCTGAAACAAAATCCAATCTAAAATAAACATAAAAGGAACCACATAATGAGCCAAAATGCTTTCTATTGGAAGTCCAAAAATCCATATACTATTGTTTGTCATCACTATTTTGTATTCAGAAAAGTGATATACCAAAAACGTACAGATAATACAGGATGTTGCCATTCCTTTAAAATATATCAATGATTTTGCTAAAGTATCTTTTCCTCTGAAATGCTTTATAAGTAACACACACATAAACACTAAACAAAATATATTGCTCCATAACGTAAAAAAGCTAAATTCATGAGCATTATAATCTCTGTCATTTAAGTCGAAATGTATAAAAATTCCTATTCCACAAATAATTATAAATGTAATTCTATAAAATAATTCTAATTTGTTTTTCATTCTATATCACCTGTGTTCCCCTATGTACTTCGAATTTTGTTTTTACATGATTATTATTTACAGATATTCTAAATATATAGTTTCTAAAAAATAGAAAAAGCATTGAACCAAAATCTGGCACAATGCTTTTTTATATTTTATTATCATTATTTTTTTACAACAAAAAACTGTTCGTCATGAATAAACTTCTTATTAACTTTGTTTTTCATCTGCCAAACTCCTATCTGATTCTCTCTGTGAGTCCAACTTTCTTCTGAACTTTTCTAAGGGTTTTGTTTGCAAAATAAGCAGCTTTTTCATCATTTTCTTTGATAACGCTATTTAAATATGTTTTATCTTTCTGAAGTTCATAAAATCTGTCCTGTAAAGGTTTTAGTCTGTTAGCAACACACTCTCCTACTGCAAGCTTGAATTCACCATATCCTTTGCCATCAAATTCTTTTTCAACCTCTTCAATAGTCTTTCCTGTAATACATGAATAAATATTAATAAGGTTCTGAATACCCGGCTTATCATCTGAATATCTGATTTCCATATCTGAATCAGTTACAGCTCTCTTAAACTTACGGATAATTGTATCAGGATCATCCATTAACAAAATACTTGCATTAGGATTTTCGTCTGACTTTGACATCTTTCTTGTTGGATCCTGAAGGCTCATAATCTTAGCTGTTGACTTTCCAATGTACGCCTCAGGAATTGTAAATACATCACCATAAATTCCATTAAATCTGTTTGCAATATCTCTTGTAAGCTCTAAGTGCTGCTTCTGGTCAACACCTACAGGTACAACATCTGCCTGATATAGCAAAATATCTGCCGCCATAAGTGATGGATATGTAAAAAGTCCTGCATTAATATTATCTGCATGTTTAGCAGCCTTATCCTTAAACTGAGTCATTCTGTTTAATTCGCCCATATACGTAAAGCAATCAAGGATCCATGCAAGTTCAGCATGAGCAGAAACATGTGACTGAAAATAAATACAGTTTTTTTCAGGATCAAGTCCTGCTGCAACGTACAATGCATATAAATCTCTTGCTCTCTTTCTAAGTTCAGCAGGATTCTGTCTAATTGTTAATGAATGTAAATCTGCTATTGCATAAAAACATTCATATTCTTCCTGCATTTTAAGCCAATTATCAAGTGCTCCCAGGTAATTTCCTAATGTTAATGTTCCTGTTGACTGCATAGCACTATATGATACCTTCTTATCGCCTAACATATTGTTCTCCCTTATATCTTTATTTTTTTCTTTTATGTTTTATATTTCTATATTGATTTGATTATCAAAGCATCCAAGTCACCATCTATTTATTACACAGATTGACATATGCTTCCCTCTCTCATATCTTATACATCATACCACTTTTTAAATGGTTTGTATATTTATTTTATTAAGCACTGCTTTAAGTTAAGCCTTTATTGCCCAGCGCATCTTTGTTGACCTTGCTCTTGGATTAGTGTTACATTCCTCTGCACTTGGTCTTATAACATCTTTTGCAACTTCACTGTAAACTCCCTGCTTCTGTAAAGCCTTAAATGATTTCTTTACAAGACGGTCTTCTCCTGAATGAAATGTAAGCACTGCCACTCTTCCGCCACTTGCCAAAGCATCCGGAAGTTTTTCAAGGAAATCATACAACACTTCAAATTCATTGTTTACATCAATTCTTAATGCCTGAAAAACTCTTGCACAGCTTTTCTTTACTGCTTCTTTTCTCTCTTTTTGTGGCACAACACATAAAGATTTCTCAATTACGTTTTTTAAATCAGTAGTTGTTTCAATCTTATTATTTGTTCTATTTCTTGCAACTATAGCTTTTGCAATTTCATATGCATATGGCTCATCTGAGTTTTCAATAAACATTCCTTCCAGCTCATCTACAGAAATATCTCTAAGTCTTTCTGCTGCCGAAATTCCTTTTTCTGGATTCAATCTTAAATCAAGTGGTCCTTCATACTTATAAGTAAAACCTCTTTCCGGATTGTCAATCTGCATTGATGACACCCCAAGGTCCGCCAAAATAAAATCAAAAGGTCCGTGTTCCTTAGCTACCTGATCTATGTTTCTAAAATTAGTATTTATTGTAGTAAGAACATCTTTCCCAAAACCTTTGTCTGCCAAACGCTTAGTTGTCTTTTTTATTTCAATAGGATCAATATCCAATCCATAGATATGTCCTTTTCCATCTAACTTCTTAAGCATCTGTAAAGTATGTCCACCATATCCAAGTGTGGCATCCAGACCAATCTGTCCCGGTTTAATATCCAAAAACTCTAGAATCTCCTTTACACATATTGAAATATGCATACCTGCCGGAGTACTTCCCTTACTAATAACCTTCTCAATGGTATCCTTATATTTTTCCGGATTATGCTCTTTATACTTTTCAGCGTAAGTTCTTGGATGTGTGCCTTTGTAACGCACACGTCTTTTATGCGGCTTTTCGCTGTTTATATTTTCGTTATTATTTTCATTATTGTTTATGTTTTCGTTATTAATATCCATATTTTAACGCCCCTTTAAGCTAGAGTATGACTAGTATAACATATAAATTTTTCCATTTCTATATCAACAAAGAACACTTTATGCCTTCTGTTTGATTTTCGCTATAATTCGTGTTATATTTTTCCTATAATTTTTAACCGTTATGGTTTGTTATAGGAGGAAGTTTCTATGGAAAAAATAGCAAGTTTTACAATAGACCATTTAAAATTATTACCCGGCGTTTATGTTTCAAGAAAAGATAAGGTTGACCAACAGGTTATTACAACTTTTGATATTAGAATGACACGCCCTAATTTTGAACCTGTTCTTAATACTGCAGAAGTTCATACAATTGAGCATCTTGGCGCAACATTTTTAAGAAATGATTCTGAATTTAAAGACAAAACAATATACTTTGGTCCTATGGGATGCAGAACAGGATTTTATATGGTTTTGGCTGGTGATTATGATTCAAAAGATGTAGTTGAACTTGTAACAAGAATGTTTATATTTATGAAAGATTTTGAGGGAGATGTTCCCGGTGCATGTGCCAAGGACTGTGGCAACTATCTTGACATGAATTTAAATATGGCAAAATACGTATGTAACAAGTACTATAATGAAGTTCTAAAAGATATAAACGAAACAAGACTGGTATATCCTGAATAAAAGACTTTCTCGTTTACGTTGAAAGTTATTTAATATTGCAAGAAAAAAGCCCTTGCAAACACGTTGATTTTCTCATTTTGCTCCGTCGTCTATTGTACAGTGAAAACTTAAACTTGCCTACGGCTCAAACAGTAAGTTTATCACTGTACACTATACTCGCAAAATTTCAAAAATCTGCCTATTGTTTGCAAGGGCTTTTTTCTCTCAATATTATTTTAAATAACTTTCAACTTAAAAAGTGCCTTTTATCCACGATATCTTACCTTTCAATTACTACTTTTTTTCGTTCAGCGACTTGTTTGAGTTACTGCTTATAAACCCTATCCAATACTATCTTTTAATTATTTTCTATCACTACATCTCTTGCTTTATACAAACTAATGTATTACATATATCTTCACTAATACCAGTATTAATAAGTGTACCGGATAGAACCAGTAGAACATATATTTTAATTTCTTTGTTCCCGGTTTTTTATTATAAAATGCTATGGGCAACACGCTTAACGCCCCCCACCACTGCACTCCAAATCCAAACATTCCAATGTTGAATACTAAGTTTGAAATTGCTCTTCCTATGTGATGATTATTAAACACATAAAAACATATAATAAGCATTACTCCACCGTATGAATATGATGTGTGGAGGAAGTATGCCATTCCAAAAGCTACTGCCAATGTTACTAATTCAAGTATTGTGTTAAGTCTTCCGGCTCCTATGTGTTTTAATATTTTGTAAGGATATGCAACCCTAAACATTGATATGGACTGTAATGCCCAGATTGCCATATAACCTATAAATAAAGTGAAGATTACGTTCTGTCTTGCCATATCAAAGAATCTGCCATAAAGCATATCATAAGGAATCTCTGATACTAAGGCAAATATTCCAAGCCTGATTGCATGTTTTAATCTGTCTGATGTATGGAAAAATCCCTCAACCAAAACAAAACAGAATATTGGGAAGCTTATACGCCCAATAGATCTAAGTATTATATATGTCTGATGATTGTCCTGAAAAAATAAAAAACCTACGTGGTCAATAATCATTGTAATCATAGCAATTATTTTTAGGGTAAATGTACTAATCCCCCATTTATCAAGATTAATAAAAACTCCAAGACCTTTTTCTTTTAATTCACTCATTTTCTCTTGTTTCCTTGTGTTTCCATTTATTGCCTTTTCTTATTTAGCCATTAAAACTACAATGCTTCTTGGTGGCACCTGAAGCATTCTCTCAATACCATCACTAGGTTCCTTAAATCCTGAATCTGTAGCAAAAACAACTTTCCACTGTCTTTTATTTCTTGCAGACGGAATGCCGAATTTAATCATCTCCCAAAACATATTGTAAGCTATGAATAAGTCTGCTTCATCTTCTTTTCCATCAATAGTTGCATATTTTCCGCAATACATAACAGAAAAATGTCTGTTAAAATGACTAAAATCTGCATACCATGCCTTAGAACCGTGATAAGACATATCCGGCAAACCATATGACTTATAATCCATAAGCCTTGGCTCGCTGCTTAAATGCAAAATCTTATGCTGCTTTCTAAACTGAATAAGCTTCTTTGTAAAGTCAAGAATCTCCTTTGCCATGGCTGTTGTATTCCAGTTAGTCCATGATATTTCATTATCAAGACAATAAGGGTTGTTATTTCCTTTCTGGCTGTTACACATTTCATCTCCGGCATAAATCATAGGTACTCCCTGACTTAGCAATACAAGTGAAAGAGCGTTTTTAATCTGATGCTTTCTTAACTCATTTATTTTACGTTTTCTTGTATCGCCCTCAGCGCCACAATTCCAACTATAATTATAAACTGCACCGTCCCTGTTATTTTCGCCATTTGCCTGATTGTATTTCTTATCGTAAGAAACCGCATCATATAATGTAAAAGTATTGTGGTTAGCCACATAATTAACTACTGCCACTGCTGGCGGATTAGCCTTAATCTTGTAAGATATGGTATTTAACATATCCTCATCGCCTTTAATGAACTTTCTTGCTGATACCATAAAATCATCATTAAAGTTTGCCAGATTCTTATTTTCAACATTGGCATAAAAATCCGTATCCGTAGCAAAATTATAAGTAAAAATCTTTGTTGTAGACAAAAGATTATCCGTCTGAATCATCTTCATGACTGCTTTTTCACAGTTAGCGTGAATACCGTCAATATGATATTCCATAACCCAATAATGAAGTGCATCCAAAATAAGTGTAGGATTAGTTCCTTCAGGGAAAAAGTATTCCATAGAAACCTCTATTCCGTTTCTATGAAGCTCTCTTACCATGTATTTGAACTCTTCAACTTCACTACCCGGCTTTATGGCATAAGCATATGAAGCTTTCGGTGCAAAAGCATAACCGCTTGTATATCCCCAATAATTAAGCACAGGGTTCTCAATGCTAAACTGTCCCTTCATAGACGTTGCCACATGTGATTCCATTTCATTAAATTCATATGCTGGCATTAACTCTATCATAGTTATTCCAAGTTCCTTTAAATAAGGTATCTTATCTACAATTCCCAAATAAGTTCCCTTATGCTTAGCCTTTGAACTTACATGTTTTGTAAAGCCACGTACATGAAGTCTATATATAATTGTCTCATCATAAGGTCTTCTAAGTGGTGCGTCGTTTTGCCAGTCAAATTCACTGCTTACAATGCTTCCTCTTATATTAGTAGGAACAATTCCCCATTTTTCTTTTCCTGAAAGTGCCTTTGCATAAGCATCTGTCACAATCTTTCCATCAATAGAAAAATTATAATCATATTTCTTATAATCAAGCCCTTCAATACTCATTGCAAAAACATTTCCTATAACCTGCGCATTTTCAAAAGGAATACGTGCCGCTTCATTGTTTTTTCCTTTTTCATATAAAACAAGTTCACATTTGCTTCCTAATCTTGCTGTAATGGCAAAATTAACCGTGTCGCCTATTACAGTAGCCCCCATCATTAAAGGATTACCTCTGTATACTTTTATTTTATTTAAATCCATTGTGTATCCTTTCCAGTCATTCTTAATATGCCCATATAGACACAATTTTGACATAAATTCTTATGCCCGAACTTTCGCATAGATAAGTGAATTATAACATACCCTTTTGATTAAAGAAACAAAATCAACCTACAAAAATAGTTTTATTAATTTTCCCACACTATCTTTTCTGCACTTTTACACTACATTTATTAAACCTTTATTGCTTAAAATTCCCAAAACTGTTATACTAATCTGTACGGGTGCGATAGCCCACACACCATTATTAAATAAGAGAGGTAACAAAAAAAATGATAAGTACAAGCAATGTATCTTTACGATTTGGTAAAAAGGCATTATTTGAAGATGTAAATATAAAATTTGTTCCAGGTCACTGCTATGGCTTAATCGGAGCCAACGGTGCAGGAAAATCAACATTTTTAAAGATTCTTACAGGTGAAATCGAACCTACAAGCGGTGAGGTTATTATTACACCGGGTGAGCGTCTTTCATTCTTAAAGCAGGATCACTTCCAGTATGATGAATGTACTGTTCTTGATACTGTTATTATGGGTAATCAAAGACTTTACGATATTATGAAAGAGAAAGATGCCATTTATATGAAGGAAGACTTTAGCGATGAAGATGGTATCCGTGCTTCAGAATTAGAAGGTGAGTTTGCAGAAATGAACGGTTGGGAAGCAGAAAGTGATGCTGCTACTCTTCTTAATGGTCTTGGTGTTGATACTGAATATCATTACAACCTTATGAAAGACCTTAACGGTTCATTAAAAGTCAAAGTTTTGCTTGCACAGGCATTGTTTGGTAATCCTGATATTCTTTTACTTGACGAACCTACTAACCACTTAGACCTTGATGCCATTGAATGGCTTGAAGAGTTCTTAATCAATTTTGACAATACAGTTATTGTAGTATCCCATGACAGATACTTCCTTAATAAAGTTTGTACACAGATTGCGGACATTGATTATGCTAAGATTCAGTTATACGCAGGTAACTACGACTTCTGGTATGAATCAAGTCAGTTAATCGTTAAGCAGATGAAAGAAGCTAACCGTAAGAAAGAAGAAAAGATTAAGGAATTACAGGACTTTATCCAGCGATTTAGCGCCAATGCTTCTAAATCAAAACAGGCTACTTCAAGAAAACGTGCTCTTGAAAAAATCGAATTAGACGAAATTCGTCCATCAAGCCGTAAATATCCATACATCGACTTTAGACCTAACCGTGAAATCGGTAATGAGGTTCTTACTGTGGAACATCTTTCAAAAACTATTGACGGTGTTAAGGTTTTAGATGATATATCTTTCGTTGTAGGACGTGAAGATAAAATAGCTTTTGTAGGTTCTAACGGCCTTGCAAAAACTACATTATTCCAAATTCTTGCAGGACAGATGGAACCGGATGAAGGTTCATACAAATGGGGAATTACAACTTCACAGTCATACTTCCCTAAGGATAACACTAAGGACTTTGACAGTGATGATGCAATTGTTGACTGGCTTACACAGTACTCAGACAACAAAGACGCGACTTATGTTCGTCAGTTCCTTGGCAGAATGTTATTCCCTGGTGATGCAGGTGTTAAGAAAGTTCGCGTACTTTCCGGTGGTGAAAAAGTTAGAGTTATGCTTTCAAAACTTATGATTTCAGGTGCCAACGTTCTTATTGTTGATGAACCTACTGACCACTTAGATATGGAAAGTATTACAGCACTTAACAACGGACTTATTAAGTTCCCTGGCGTACTTTTATTCTCTTCAAGAGATCATCAGGTTGTACAGACTACAGCTAACAGAATTATGGAAATCGTTAACGGTAAGTTAATTGATAAGATTACTACTTACGATGAATATCTTGAAAATGATGAAATGGCAAGAAAGAGAGCTGTTTACACAACTGACGGAATGGATGCAGATAACTAGAATCAAATATTTTGATTTGTTTTTTGCTTAGATTAATACATTTTATTATTAACAGTTAATTTTATGGAGTATCTATGAGACCACATACTATTACCTATCCCCCTGACGGTGTTGAACCAATTGGGGTTATTGAATTTGTTCACGGAATGTGCGAAACACGTAACCGTTATGCTGCTCCAATGGAGTATTTCAGCCGACGCGGATATATATGTGCCATTGCCGATATGCGTGGACACGGAGAAAACATATTAACAACTGATGACTTAGGCTATTTTGGCGAAGAAGGCTACAAAGGTCTTGTAAACGATGTTCAGGAATATACTATGTATCTTAAACGTGAATTTCCTAATTTACCTTTTATACTTCTAGGCCATAGTATGGGTTCATTGGTTGTAAGAACATATTTAAAGAAATATTCTCAGGAAGTTGATGCCGTTATACTTAGCGGTTCTCCTTCTGAAAACTCATTGGCTGCTGTCGGTAAGTTTTTAGCCAAGTTTCTTGCATTTTTTAGAGGCTGGCATTATAGAAGCCCTTTTATTGAAAATATGGTTAACGGTCCATTTGAGAAACCTTTCCTTAAAGAAGGTATCGTTAACTCTTGGCTTTCTACCGACAAGTTTATTGTTGAGGAATATAACAAGGATCCACTATGTGGTGTTCCTTTCACACTAAATGGTTACTACTGCCTTTTCTCATTAATGGAACAGGTTTATAGTAAGCTTGGCTGGACTAACAAGAACAAACAACTTCCTGTTATGTTTATGTCAGGTGGAGATGATCCTTGCCGTAAAAGTGATAAAGATTTTAAAAAAGCTGTTACCCACTTTAAACACTGTGGTTTTCCAAATACTTTTTCAAAGTTATATCCGGGAATGCGACATGAACTCTTTAATGAATTAAACAATGAAGAAGTCTACTATGATATTCTTAAGTTCTTAGAAATAAAAGTTGGTATTGAGCCACTGGAAGTTGATGAGGATTAATTATTATCTATAAATAAAAAGAATTGCGTATCCTTTAAGTAAAACGCTTAAAAGCATACGCAATTCTTTTTTATATTAATAATTTCCCAATATTTTCATATTAAGCGCTTCTGCATTAATTCCGCTAAGAGCATTTACAACTCCAGGCTGATTAGCCCTACCCTCAAATTCAACATAGAATCTGTACTCCCAGTTCTTATCCGGTACAGGTCTTGACTGAATACGTGTCATGTTAAGGTCATTGTAAATAATATGAGATAACATCTGATATAAAGTACCTGATGCGTGAGGCATTTCAAAACTAATACAAATCAAACCTGCATCTCTCCTTGCCACTCTCTGACGGCTGATAATAATAAACTGTGTTGTATTAGAATCATTAAAATTAATGCCTTTATGTAAAATATTAAGTCCATAAATATTTGCTGCATTTTCGCTGGCAATACAACCTCTGGACTTATCTGACTGTTCCGAAATATATCTTGCGCTTATTGCAGTATTGGCAAGATTAACCTTGCCCCAACCATGTTCTTCAATAAACTTGTTGCTCTGCATAAATGCCTGTGGATGTGAATAAACATCCTTTATGTCATCAATTGTAGCTCCCGAAATACCGCAAAGACAATGTTCGATTTTCACATCAAATGTGTCCACAATATAATTCTGAAATTCTACAAGCAAATCATATACATCTGTTACAATTCCCGCTGAAGAATTTTCAAAAGGAAGAACTGCATAGTCAGCCTTTCCATCTCTAACATATTTCATTGCTTCTCTAAAAGTTGTAACATTAACGTAGTTAACCTTATCCCCGAAATATTCTGTTGCCGCCTGCTGGCTGTAAGCTCCGGGAATTCCCTGATATACTACTGTTGCATCCTCTGTTGGAAGCTTATCTACAATATCAAACCCAATATCATTGTTTACGCCTTCTTCATTTAAAAGCTTATACTGCATCTTACGACTCATAGCCATAATCTGTTCAAACAATTCCTCTACGCCGTGAGCATAAAAATCGTCTGATGCTTTAGTCTTTAAAGTGGCTATTTTATCAAGCTCTCTTTGTCTGTCAAGAACTGGCTTGCCTGTTCTAAGTTTATACTCTGCTACATTTTTGCAAACTTCCATTCTTTTTTCAAACAATCTAATAATGCTATCATCTATTTCATCTATTTCTTTTCTGCTTTCTAATAAATCCTTCATTGTATTCCTTATGCTTTCTTCAGTTTTTTCTTATTGTTCAGACATCTGTTTCATGCTACATCCACCACAACCTGCACATTTGTTATCCGGCTGTAACTCCTCTAACATCTGACTAACTGTTTTATTTAAAATCGGATGTACTGCATACGGTGCTATTTGTTTAAGAGGTTCCAAAACAAAAAGTCTCTTATGCATTTCCACATGAGGAATTAATAAATCCTTTTCATTAACTATATCATTATTATATAAAACAATATCTATATCCAAAGTTCTTGGTCCCCAGTGTATTTCACGGGTTCTGTTTGCCTCAGCCTCAATTCTGTTAACTGTAGCTAATAATTCTTTAGGTTCATACAATGTTTCTATTTCAACGCAACCATTTAAAAAATTGTCCTGTTCCACAGGTCCATAAGGTTCAGTTTCAATAAATTTAGATACCGCCAAAACTCTGCAATTTTCATCATCATAAAGACTATCAATTGCCTGATTAAGGTATCCCTCCTTGTCTCCTATATTTGAGCCAATACTTAAATAAGCCTTATTCCACTTTCTTGAAATTGAAACAGCTACATTTCCAAAAGGTAACTTAATAGGTGCATTAGGCTTATTAATAGTAAAATCAATAGCCTTAATCTTTGGAAACTCTTTCAAAAGTCCTCTTGTCGTCTGCTCTGCAACAGCCTCTATTAAGTCAAATCTATTTTCAGTCATAAACTTATTTATAAACTTGCACGCCTTTGCATAATTAACTGTATCCTCCAAATCATCGCTTAATCCCGGAGTTCTCACATCAGTATAAAGGTTAGCGTCTACATAAAACTTCTGACCGTTTATTTTTTCATCTTCATTGCAACCGTGGTATGCAAATATTTCTAACTGTCTAATCTTAATACAATCCATATTATTTCCTTTTTAGATAATATTTTTGTTTTTTAATCTTTAATAGCATTTAAACTTATGCTTTTAGAATCTTCTCAGCCATCATCATTGCCTGATAATTCTCTTTTACATCATGAACTCTAAAGATTCTGCATCCTCTTTCAAGTCCCATAACTGTTGTGGCAACTGTACCTGCCATTCTGTCATTCTTATCCACATCGAGAGTTAAACCAATAACAGACTTTCTTGATGTACCAAGAAGTACAGGATAACCAAGTTCCAAAATTTTGTCCACGTGCTTAATTATTAAAAGATTCTGTTCATAATCCTTTGCAAAACCAACTCCCGGATCTAATACAATCTGAGAATCCTTAACTCCTGCCTTGTGAGCTATCTCAACAGATTCCTTTAATTCATTAACTACATCATTAACAAAATCATTATAAGTTATAACATTCTTATTATGCATAACACAGGCTGCTACACCTGTTTTTGCCACAAGGTCTGCCATATCTCTTTCGCCATACTTAAATCCCCATACATCATTAATCATGTCACATCCGGCTTTAACTCCGGCTTCTGCAACTTTAGTCTTATATGTATCAAGGGATACAGCAATATCAAAATTCTTCTTAATTGCTTCAATTACAGGAACTACACGACCTATTTCTTCTTCGTCACTAATAAGTGTGTAACCTGGTCTTGTAGATTCGCCACCTACATCTATAATCTTTGCTCCATCCTTAATCATTTCTTCTGTATGCTTTAATGCATCATCTAAGTTGTTAAACTTACCTCCATCTGAAAATGAATCAGGTGTTACATTTAAAATTCCCATTATTACAGGTTCTTTTTCTAAATCAAAATTGTATTTTCCAATATTCATATCATACTCCAATCTTTCTACTGTCCATCCCTAAAAATTGACAAGACGTCACTTCTAAGATTTCTGTCCTCTTCAAAAACTCCTGTACTTGCAAAAGTAACCGTCTTGCTTCCCGGCTTCTTAATTCCTCTTGCAGACATACACATATGCTCTGCCTGTGCCATAACAAGTACACCCTTTGCTCCCAGGTACTTCTCCAATGCCTTAGCTATCTGGTTAGTCATCTGCTCCTGAATCTGTAATCTTCTTGCATAAACTTCTACTGTTCTTGCAAGTTTACTGATTCCCACAACCTTGCCATTTGGAATGTACGCAATATGCACCTTTCCATAAAATGGCATAAGATGATGTTCACATGTTGAATAAAAAGTAATATCCTTTTCAATAACAACATTCTCATTATCACAAGTAAATGTTTTGGACAAATGTTCTTTAGGACTCCTATTCATACCGCTACACAATTCTTCATACATTCTTGCCACACGGTCCGGAGTATCCTTTAGGCCTTCTCTATCCGGATTTTCACCGATTCCCTCTAATAAAAGTCTAATTCCTTCTTCTATTTTCTTCTTGTCAAACACGTCAATCTCTCCTTCCGGCTTTAACTGTTTGTTTAATGGTTACAGATTAATCTTACTAGCTGTTTTAGCTCTCCTAAATAAGACAATGAACCAAACGCCAAAATCATATCGGCCCTGTTCTCTTTTATTGTATCTATTGATTCTTCCGCAGCCTGCTTCAAACTATCTGCAACCTGTACATTATGGTTATATTTCACCAAAGTTTCTGCAAGCTTGTGCCCGTCTAAACCTCGTGAATTGTTTGGCGTTATCGTAATAATTCTTTCTGCCCTGTCAGCAATAATTTCTGCTTCCTTGGAAAAATCTTTATCAGACAACACCCCCATTATAAATGTTATTCTCTTATTTGTAAAATATAAATCCAAAGTTTTCCTTAGTTCAAGCACTGCTCCCGGGTTATGAGCGCCATCGATTATAATTAACGGCTCCTTACTTATGACTTCCATCCGTCCCGGCCAAACTGTTTTTTCTATGCCTTTTTTTATATTTTTCTCAATTGCATTTCCACTATTATTAATATTATTTTTCATACCAGTGCCATTATTCTTATCTGACTCATCGCATATATTGGTTTTTTCTGTTAATGCTTTATCAAGCACTAATGCTACCTCAACTGCTGTCTTAGCATTTTTAATCTGATATGTGCCAAGAGCCTGAAGGTTAAGAATATATTCTTTATTATTAGATGCTTTGTATGTAACCTTTGTTGTTAAACCATCTATTTCCACATTTTCAAAATCCTGCTCAGTAGGAATTATAAGTTCTGAATTCTTCTGCTTACAAACCTGTTTTATTACATTCTCAGCCTCCACTGTCTGTTTAGACATTACAACCGGACAGCTCTCTTTAATTATTCCTGATTTAACTTTTGTTATTTCTTCAATAGTACTGCCTAAAAACTGAGTATGGTCAAGACTAATTGTGGCAATAACACTGCAAAGAACTTTTTCAAATACATTTGTTGCATCAGTTTCTCCGCCCATTCCACATTCAATTAAAGCTATATCACAGTTCTGCTCTTTAAAAAACATTAACGCCTCTGCTGTTTCTATTTCAAAGGATGTAGGATGTGGCAAACCTTCACTATACATACTGTCACATTTTTCTTTTATTCTTGTAAGCAAATCAGCAGATTGTTCCTCTGATATGTATTCGTCATTTATTCTTATAATCTCACGCTCATTAAAAACTGCAGGTGAACAATATCTTCCAACCTTATATCCTGATTCCTTTAAAATATTCTGAACAAAAGTCATAATGGAACCTTTTCCGTTAGTTCCTGCAATGTGAACTACTTTAAGTTCATTTTGTGGATTGCCCAATCTTTTAAGTAATTCTTTTATGGTATTAAGTCCCAGAATACTTCCCAACTTATTCACATTCTTCAAATACTCTCTTGCTTCACTATAATTCATTTCCATATCCTCAATCCTAATCTATTAAACAGTCAACTTTAATAATAAAATCTAATTATCACTTTAATAATGTAAAAGAAAGGCCTGAACAATTTCAAGCCTTCCCTAAATCTCATTAGTTTCAAAAACTATACTAACGCTATTAATATAAAATTAATATAAAACTCTTAATCAAGCATATTAGAATAACTAAGATATTTCTTCATTACATATCCTGTATCCTTGCCATATTTAATCTGGCACCACTTGCCATTCTCTGAGATGACCTGTACTTTCTTACCTGCTCCTATCTGAGTTATAAGTTTGGACTTGGCACTTGCCGACTTACGCAGGTTCAAAACATCAGTAGTATACATATACTCTTCTGCCGTAGTAGTTTCCTGAACAGTAGTCTGCGCCACTGTTGTAATCTGCTTTGCAGTAGTTGCCGAAGTTTTTGCCGGCTTCTTTCCTGATGAACAGGACTTAGCCAAAACCATTACAAAAATAAGCACAACTAAAATTCCAACACCAATTGCTATTATAGTGTTTCTCTTCTTAATCTGTTGCTCTCTAATTAACTCTGCCTTGCGTCTTCTGTTTTCTACTATCTTCTTTACTTCTTCTTTTCTTGCCGCTTCATTGTTTGTCCCTGGCATCCTATCACCTCTTTATCTATAAAGATGATTTAATTATCCAAACATACAAATCATCTCTATACGGATTATGACCTGCTTTACACTCCTACAGTTCTAAATATTATTCCTCAATAATTTCGTCATATTCTCCGTCTTCAACAATACTGTCAAACACTTCTGAAACCATGTCAAATTCTTCCTGTGTTTCAATATTGTCAAGTCCAGGCTCTCCATCTTCGTCTTCAAAATATCTATAAATAAATATTTCTCCATCTTCTTCTCCATTATCATGAAGTAATGCAATATAGTCCTGTTCTTCAACTTCAAAAATTGTAAGCACTTCGCATTCAATCTCTGAATCATCTTCCAATGTAATTGTTACAAATAATTCTTCATCTTCATTGTCAATATTATTAGTTCCCATCTTTTCCTCTTTCCGCTTTCCGCTATTTATTATCGGTATACCTTTTTTATACCAATTAGTTTGCTATAACTTTATCAAAACATACGGGAAAATGCAATAAAATAGATACAGTTCACAAATATTTAACTTTCTACAGCATCTCTTCCACAAACATGGACACTTCTATGGGGCATCCCAGCCTTTCCTCCACCGCATATATATTTAAATAATCTATGGCTCTTGTTATCGCCACATAAAAAAGTCTGCGTTCTTCCTCAAAGTCCCTCTCTCTTAATGCCTTTGACGTAGGGATTATTCCCTGATTAGCATCAACAATAAACACAGCCTTAAATTCCAATCCCTTAGAGCCATGCATTGTCATAATATTAATCCTGTTATTTTTGCCACCTTCTCCACTGCTCTTTTTACCAAAATTCCGACCTTCACTATTTTGTGCTGAATCAATGCTATTTATCCACTGTTCTAATGTATTAAACTTGCTACACTCCTGCACTAACTGTTCCAATTGTTTTAACAACCCTGACATTGGAATATTATTTTCAATGGCATACAGGCGCAAATACTCCTCATAACCTGCACCCTTTCTAATATATGACAATGCTGCCTGAGGTGGTAGCTTTCTTATCATCTCAATATGAAATAGAAAACTGTCTATGTTGTTTTTACTATAAATTCTTCTAACAGCGGAAATATTCATATTCACGCTAAGAACAACCTGCCTGCTTATGTATCTTTGAGGCTTATTTAAAACATATATTAAATCTTCATTGAAATATGTGCCGTCAAACTTTAATGCTCCTCTAACATAAGACAAAATATCCTTTGCAACCATACCATTATAAATGTTACTTCTATGCTTTCCACTTTCCGCTTCTATCTTTCTGTTTTTTAAAAAACTTGAAATCTCCTGAATCTGACTATTATTCCTAACAAGAATAGCCATTTCAGACAGACTAATCCCCTGATTTTCATATTCCTTTATTTTGGATACTACAAACTTTAATTCTTCCACTTGATTTCGAAACTTTCGTATATCAGGTTGAAAATCCTTATCATTATTAGCGTGAGCACACTTATCTAATCTGGTCTTATTATTTTCAATAACACGGCCTGCCACATTAATTATGGACTGAGTACTTCTGTAATTAACATCCAAGACAATAAGTTCAGCCTCGGGATAATAATCCTTAAACTCAATCATAATCTCCGGTCTTGCTCCACGAAAACCATAAATGGACTGGTCATCATCCCCCACCACAAAAATATTGTTAAGAGGACTAGCCAACAGCTCTATTATATTCATTTGGATTCTGTTAATATCCTGAAACTCATCTATTAAAATATACTTATACAGCTCCCTCCACTGTTCAAGTATTGTATGATTCTCACATAACAACAAATAACACTCTCTTAGAATATCATCAAAATCCATCTTGCCATCCTTCTTTAACTCCAAATTATAAGCGTTATAAACCTTTATAAAATCCTCTTTCTTGCAGCAGGACGGCTCATATTCCTGAACATTAAGCATATTACCTTTAATATTTCCAATATCATTAATAATGTTCTGAGACAATTCTGAAATATCATTAGAAGAAATACCATATCTTCCAATAATCTCCCTTATATAGTCCGTTTTCTGCCTTTCAGACAGAATCTCCGTTGCCTCATACCGCCTTGATTTTCTCAAAATCTTATAAAAGACGCTATGAAAAGTGCCAAAGGTAACCAGTTGTCCCTTCCCTCCATTCATTAATGTAGAAAATCTCTTCTGCATACTTATAGCCGCTGCCTTAGTAAAAGTTACAACTAAAATATTCTCCGGGCGCACTTCCGCCTTCTCTATTAAATTCTTAATTCTATGGGTAATAACTGTGGTCTTACCAGAACCCGGTCCTGCAAGAACCATGGCCGGACCATCCATATGGCTGATTGCCTGAATCTGTGATTTATTAAACATATATACAACCTTTCCGGTTGTTTCTCTCCAAGTACTGAAAGTCTATCACAGTCTGACTAAAGTGTAAACAGGTAAATGTGATTTCTTATGTTTTCTTATTTTTTTTCAAAGAATACTCAGATTACAAACAAAAGCTTTTCTATTATCCGGAGGATTTTATTATTAAAAAAGACCTTTGATATGCTATTTACAGCTTTAATCAAAAGTCTTTTTAATGTTTTTAACATTTATATTATTTTAAAATCAATCTATTAACATTTCTTATAGTTATTAACCTGACAGTTACTCGTTTAATAACCATATTTCGTATTAAAATTATTTTGATAATAATTCAATACCTTTCTTAATTCTGCTAATTGATTCTTCTTTTCCGATAACTTCCATAATTTCAAAGGCCCCGGCAGGTGTCATCTGCTTTCCTGAAACTGCAGTTCTAAGTGGCCATAAAGCCTGACCATTCTTGCAACCCTTCTTTCCAATATATTCAAATACTGTATCGTGAAGTCCGTCAACTGAATAATCATCTGTTGCTTCAAGAATTGGAAGTAATTCTGTTAACACTTCTAATGAATTTTCTGAATTAGTTTTCATCTTCTTATGAGTGTACATAGCCACATCATATTCAGGTAATTCTTCAAAGAAATCAACCATATCCATAAGTTCTGGGAATGTTTCAATTCTAGTCTTAACCATATCAAGAATCTTCTCTAAATCCAAATCCTTAGTAATAACTTTCTTGATGTATGGCATAGCTTTTTCATAGAATTTTTCATTGTCCATAGCCTTAATGTATTCCCCATTCATCCATTTAAGCTTCTGAATGTCAAATACTGATGGGCTCTTGTTTACCTTGTGATAATCAAATTCCTTAATCAACTCATCAAGTGAAAAGATTTCTCTATTGTCTTCAGGACTCCATCCTAAAAGTGCCAAATAGTTAACAACTGCTTCAGGTAAAAATCCCTGTTCAATTAAATCTTCATATGAAGCGTGACCTGAACGCTTGCTTAACTTCTTGTGATTTTCATCTGTAATCAAAGGTAAATGAACGTATTTAGGTGGTTCCCAACCAAAAGCTTCATATAATCTCTGATATTTAGGTGATGAAGAAATATATTCATTACCTCTTACAACATGAGTAATCTGCTGAAGATGATCGTCAACAACGTTAGCAAAATTGTATGTTGGATATCCGTCTGACTTAATCAAAATCATATCGTCAAGTTCTTTGTTTTCAACAGTAATCTCACCATATAATTCATCAACAAAAGTTGTAGTTCCTTCTGTTGGCATGTTAATTCTAATTACATAAGGCTTGCCCGCATCAAGATTTGCCTGGATTTCTTCTTTTGATAAATGAAGACAATGCTTGTCATAAACTGTAATCTCTTTTCCATCTTCACCTACAGAAGTCTTCAAAGATTCCAATCTCTCCTTATCACAAAAACAGTAATATGCATCTCCTGATTCAATTAACTTCTTAGCATATTCAAGGTATAAACCTGATGCCTGACGCTCGCTCTGAACATAAGGACCAAATCCCTTATCCTTATCAGGACCTTCATCATGTACAAGACCTGTTTCAGCCATAGTTCTATAAATAATATCAACTGCGCCTTCAACCAAACGCTCTCTATCTGTATCTTCTATTCTTAAAATAAAATCTCCACCTGCATGCTTAGCAATCAAAAATTCATAAAGTGCAGTTCTTAAATTTCCTACATGCATTCTTCCTGTTGGACTAGGTGCGAATCTTGTTCTAACTTTTGTCATTTTCACTTTTCTCCTACTATGAAATACTATTTGAGATTATATCTCTAACTAATATAGTATAGTGCAAAAATTAAGGTTGTGCAAGGGGGGATGAAACTGATTTAACTCTAATTGATTTGACACTATTTTTTCACTACACCACCAATAAATGTTTTTTACATCATTATAATCTTTTACACTCATTTATCTTTAGTATAGCTGCAATTCTCCTTCTAAAATCTTATCTATATTTTCTATAATTTTTTTATAAGAATCCATCATTTCTAAATACCCAAGATCTTTATTGCTATTATCCAATATATCTATTTTTGTTTTTAGTTTAGGCTTTGATGCTTTTCCACCCTTCTTCAAATTAATCTCTGTATAAATCAAGTCAAGATGTTCTAATCCATCTCCTGATTTTATATATACAAAAAAATAATCATACAACTTATTGTTATGCACGTCAGTGAGATTTTGTTCTACCTTCATTTCTAATACATTGTCACTCAACCTATATTTTTCCATCATTTTTTCGTTTGGTTGACCTAATATTTTTAAATCTTTTCCATTGTATTTAATAACTTTAAGGACATCTATAACTCCTTGTTTCACAATTATGACTGGTGCATAACTATCTATTTTTAACTCTGGTCTTTCTTCTATCTGGTATTGAAGTGACTTTATTCCTCCGATAACCTCGTATATTAACGGCTCACTTTTTCTGCTAATTGTTTCTTGATTTTTTTGAATATCGTTAGCAACTATTCCTAAGAAAATTGTTATAGCTATTTCTACAACTGTCAAAAATATTTCTATATACTTTAATATACAACTTTTTTTTTCATTTTGTTCATTATTTTCTTTTGTCTTTTTACCCATTTTTCTTTTATCCTCCTGTTCTTTTATTGTTTTTTATTTAATTAATATTATTCATTGCTCTATATCACAAAAAGATTTTGGACTCAACGAATCCAAAATCTTTTCAAAAAAGCATTTTCTGCTAATAGACCTCCATAAGATTTTAGTATTCTTAAATTAAAATATTATAAACTACATAAAAACGTCTACACTTTCTATTTTTTATGAAATTGAGTTCATAATATTTAACAAGCTCTGATAACTATCAACATCATAGTAAACTACCTTACTGTTGGACATCTCATTAAACAACTTTTTAGCACAAGATATCTTCGCTTGCTCTATTGGTCTAAGATTAAGTGTTTCCATTGTGCCTTTTGTTTCGGCAACAAAGAAAATATGCTTAACTGTTCCCTCATAAAAGGCAATTGCCCAATCAGGAGAGTAATTTCCTACTGGTGTAGGAATTTGAAATGTTCTCGGAAGTTTTGCATAAACGCACACTTCTTCTGCCGCATCTAAATCTTCCGCAAATTTTCTCTCAATACTTTTCTCTGCTGAACCATCTGTAAATACATAATCTTGGATTGCTTTTTTAGCCAAAAATGCCTTATCAAAGCTCTGTGTATTCTTTTCAGCTGTGAAAATTGTGCTATCATATTCCCCTTCAATAGTATCATAAGAAATATGTTCTACAATCATTGTAGCTTTCTGCTCATTAATAAGTCTGACAACCTTTGTGATAAATTCTTCTGGATTATTCTTAAACATATACAATTTATCCACTCTGATACCTTGCAGTATTGCTGATATGGTTTTTCGAGTTAAAGTTGTTCCCTCGGTTACTTTACCAATAAGATCATACTTAATTTGACTATTTTCTGTATGCTTAAGTGTTTGTGTTCTAGTCTTTTCTCCTATGAATGAAGCTCCACGTTCCACCTCATACTCGTTCATTTCTTCTTTTTGACAACCAACGGTTGTTGTATACTGAAGTTCAGAGACAAACAACTTATTATCTATATGTTCAATTGCTTTATTAATCAGTTCACTACTATCAAATTCAACATTATACGCATATTTGTGGTTAATTTCACTCCACAATGCCTGAAATTCTTTCTTTGCAAAATTATCATTAAGCGGATTATCTCTAACTTTTGTTTCATGACCATTTGTAAACATATCTTGAAGAATGCTATCATCGTATACAGATTGTATAAGCATGTGAATGCCTTCTTCCATTTGTCTAAGTTCCTCTGGTAATTGTGCAACATTTCCACTCTTAATTTCCTGACGGTATTTATCTGTTACTTTACGTTTCATATCAACATAACCATTTTGAATAAGATAAAATTCAATAGCGTTTGCCATTTCGTCATCTATTAATATAGGAGCATCGTCTACTTTAACATACTTGCCCTTAAAATATTTACTTGTTGCAACAGTAGGTCTGTCATAAAGTACATTCTTAATATCAGATTGCAAATCCGATACAAACGACTTGTAACTTTCACTTGCGACAACAGTAAGAACATTAATATCATGTACTGTCTCTCCGCAACTTTCAACATCCATACGGTTACCTTTCTGATTTACACACAAACGAAGTCCACGCCCTACCTCTTGACGCTTTGCTGTGTTACTATCCGAATGTTTAAGAGTACATATCTGAAATACATTTGGATTATCCCAACCTTCACGAAGAGCTGAATGAGAAAATATAAATCTTGTAGGCTCCTCAAAAGAAAGTAACCTTTCTTTATTCTTCAAAATAAGATCATATGCCGAAATATCATCAGAAAATTCACTACCTCGCTTTACTTTACTGTCAATAGCATGTCCTTTTTTATCAATGCTGAAATATCCTTTATGTACTTCGCTTGCGTCACTACAAACTGATTTTAAATATCTCTGATATGGAGTATCAAATACTGTTAAATAATCACTAAGCACATTCATGTATTCCTGTTCAAATATCTTACCATATTCACCAAGTATTTCATCTCCATTCTCATCATATTCACGATACTTTGAAACTTCATCAATGAAGAACAACGACAAACATTTAATTCCCTTATCAAAAAGTTTTTCTTCCTTTTCAAAATGAGAAAGGATGGTTTCCCTTATTTGAATACGTCGCATATCTTTTTCAGATATATCGCCAACAACATCACCTGTTTTTATTACTTCTCCATTTGTAAAAGTTACTGTTCCTGTAAATGGATTAATCTCAGAAATAGTATATCCCTTATATTGTTCCATCTTCTGAGACGTATAATATAAATCATCTCCAACTCCCAAAGTACGTGGTTCACGATTAATAGATTTTTTATATTCTATTTCAAGTTCTATCTTTGCCATAGGTGGTTTTTTGCTCGAAAGTACAATCTGTTCAAGATATAAATAACTATCTGTTCCTCTGAAATTCTTTACTTCAAATCCTTTAACCTCAATCTTCTTAACAAGTTTCTTATTAAAAGCATCTAACGCATCAAGAACATAAATAAGATTATGATGCTTTGCATGGGTAGCAGAATAATTAAGACTGAAAAGCGGATTAAAGTTTTTTAATGCTTTTTGTGTTACTTCTCCTCCCATCTTCTGCGGTTCATCCAAAATAATAATCGGTCTATTCGCTTTAATTACATCAATCGGACGACGAGAACCAAATTCATCACGCTTTGAATAAATAATACGAGCTGCCTTGTCCCCTTTTCTTCCCTCAACATTTTTGTTTTCATTTAATGAAGTTGCAAATGCCTGAGTATTAATTATCATTACATTTATTCCTGGATTTGAAGAAAAATCATCAAGTTGATTAAGAGTTGAACTGTTGTAAACAAAAAAACGTGCTTTCTTTCCATAGTATTCCATAAAGTGATCAGCAGTAATCTCGAATGTTTTTTTAACTCCCTCACGAATAGCAATACTTGGAACAACCACAATGAATTTACTCCATCCATACTTTTTGTTCAATTCAAACATCGTCTTGATATACACATAAGTTTTACCTGTACCTGTTTCCATTTCAATGTCTAGACTACATCTTCCTAAATCTTTTACAAGATTATTTGAAATTTTAATATTATTCTGATGTTGTAATGTCTGAATGTTGCTGAGAAGTTGTTCATCTGAAAGTTCAACTAGTTCATTCTTATATCCTTTATCATTTGTTGGATCGTATAATTCCATTTCTTCATCTGCATATCCCAATGTCATCTGCATATCTCTAAGTTTTATTTTACCGAGGTCACGAATATAACTAACATTATCGTAAAATCCTTGCCCATTAAAAACCCTAACAACTGCATTAACTGCATCTGTTTGATATTGTTGTATCTTAAAATTAAATTTCAACTAACTCCACCTCCTCTATAAAACAGCAGTAAGGACAGTTGTAACAAGTGAAGCTAGTGCGACACCTGAAGATACAAGTGTGATAATCAACATCACAGTATTGTATTTTTTTGCTTTTGCTACTTCTTTCTTGCTCTCTTCCAGTTCTTTTTCTTTCAGCATATATAAATCATTTAGCTTAATATAGTTACTATTAAGTCCTTCAACCATTTTTTGATTACCGTCAAGAATAGGTTTTATCTCATTTGCAAGTACTTCACTGAAAGGAGTGATATTATTAAGCAGTTCCTGATTTTGTTTATTCATCTCATCAATAAATGATGTATTTATTGGGGAAATTAAATCTTTCATACTAAAATCATTAAAATTCATTACAGCACCTTCCTTACTGTGTCCGGACTATATGCAGCGAAAATCTGCTCGAAATTAGTTGCGACACTATCAGTTGCCATAGAGCTGTCACGCATAATAAAATAATATGGTTTTTGCTTTGCAATCTCTATAATTACTTCTTCAGTTACATTCTCGTCAAAACAAGCTATCAAATAATTATCTTCAACATTTAATACTCTCTTTCCAGCAATAATAGTTTCCTCGATTTTGCTTGAAAGAAGCACACCTAAATCAAGCATAACTTGAAACAGTAAGTCCTCAGAAGATCTATCATCTTTTATGTTATCTTCAAGATTTGAGAAAAGTGATAGTTCATATTCATCGGGTGTGTAATATACATCTTTCATATTAGAACTGTCACACTTCAACACACGGAATCCCCCGTCGAACTTTGTTTCAGGATTTTCTTTTGCAATTTTCTTCGCAGAACGACGAATGCGTTCCTTACCAATTTCACAAATGTTTTTGTATCCTGCTTTATATGCTTCACTTTTTTCGTCAGTTTTTTCCGGTAACTGAACCATAATAAACTTACGGTTCCCACCATTTTCAGCATTCAATTGCATAACAGCGTGAGCTGTGGTTGCAGAGCCAGAGAAAAAATCAAGAATAGTATCACCATTAAAAGTCAACATATTTAGCAAATAAACAATTACATCAACTGGTTTTACATTATCAAATACACGAACCCCATCAAATAAATCTTGGACACATTGTGTTCCAACATTATAAATGCTCATCATTTCCTTAGGGATAAGTGTCGAAGGTGCACCCATAGCTGAACCAAGATATTTTCGAATATAAATATTCCAATGAGCTTGTTTGCCTTCTGATGTAATAAGCGGTCCCGTGTTAGTTTTTTTAAAAGTTACCGCTTTTTCTTGCAGTGCATTTTCAAACTTCGAACGAATATAACGATATATGTAACCATCTTTAGGATAAACAACCTCACCATCAGGACATTCAATTCCATACTTTTGATTCACATTAGTAGATTTGTTTTTGAACACAAAATCTTTATCTCGATATTTACCTTTCTCATCTTTTTGTGTGTACATTTTTATTGCATCAGAAGACAATGGAGCATAAATCATATCCAACTCATTTTTATTTTTAGCATAAACAAGAATGTACTCATGAGTTTTACTTGCAAATTTAGGTCTAATACCACCAGCAGTTGAGCAATTCCATATAAAACAATTCACAAGATTACTTTCACCCAAAATATCATTACAACATTTTCTCATGTTGTCAATTTCATTATCATCTATACTTATCACAAGTACTCCATTTTCTGCCAATAAATCTCTAGCAAGCCTAAGTCTTGGGTAAATCATATTTAGCCAATCAGTATGAAAACGACCGTTACTTTCAGTATTTTGAACCATACGATTTCCTTCTTCATCAAATTGCCCACTATTTTCCATATACTCATTTGTGCCTTGAGCAAAATTGTCTTCATAAACAAAGTCATTACCTGTATTATACGGCGGATCTATGTAAATCATCTTGATTTTGCCAAGATATGTTTCCTGTAATAGTTTCAATGCTTCAAGATTATCCCCCTCAATATACAAATTCTCCGTATTATCAAAATCTACACTTCCACTACTGCAATATGGTTTTCCCTCGCTGTCTGCTCCAGTCGGAATCGTTTCATCATCTCGAACAGGGCGCAATGTCTTATTTATAGGGGCATTGGCAAGAAGAACAGACTTCTTCTTGTCAGGCCAAGTAAACTGATAGCGTTCCTCCTTACCGTCAACAACTTTACAAGAAATCTCCTGCATAAGTATATCTTTATCAATAGCACGAACTACTTCGCCAGTTTTATCAATTGTTTCAGTAACAGCATTAGGAAACATTGCCGCTAACTTTTTAAAATTTTCATCAGCTTTATTAACTGTCTGCATTTTGAGTTTATCCATTTTCTTTTTCCTCCAGTTTATGGTTTATGATATAGTTTTTTCTGCAACTTCAGGCGTAAGCAATTCCTTCAATTGAGTTGCTATTTCTTCTGCTGTCATTGAAGCAGTCGTCATTGCCTTACGGTCTGCAATAATCGGGCTGTATTCGACAACCTGCTTCTTAGTCAAATTGTGCCATATCGGAAGAATTACTTTCCCATTGATACTCTCGACCTGAAACAAACCATTCAATTCAGCCTTCGTCCAGTATTTGTGTTCTGCAATATAATTAGGAGATAAAACAACAACACCATATCTAGATTTAGCCAATCCTTTGTCAATTTTTTCTCTCATGGAGTCGCCCCATTTAAGTTTATTTGTATCATACCAGACTTTGAATCCTTGTTTTTTCAATTCTTCGACAAATTCATCGACAAAATCTTCTTTATCTTCCCATGCGTGTGAAACAAATATATCATACTCTTCCTCACTCTCCATACTGTTCTGTCGAGGAAGTACAACAGCTTTTGCTAATTGCTGTTGAAGTTCGTCTATACGATTTTCATAAGAAGCCTGCAAACGTTGACTTGCTCTATCCTGTTTCTTCTGTTCATTCTGCTGTTCTTTTTGAAGTTTCAAATACGCATCTGAACGTTTCTTTCTCTTTTCAGCTATCTTCTTGCCAAGTTCTGCACTATCCTTACTCTTTTTGGCTATATCTGATTCACAAGAGGCAATCTGCTTTCTCTTGCTATTAAGCGAGTTTTGTGAAGTATTCTTGTTAATAGATTTTTGTATTGAAACAATTTTATTCTGTAAAGATGCTATATCTTTATCTTTTGCTGCTTTCTTTTTTTCAAGGTCTACTATTTCTTTATCCAATCCATTTACAGCTCTTTGATACTGGTCAACTGACATTCTTATCCCTCCAATAATTTAAGCTTCTCTTTAAGTTTCTTTTCTGCTTGCACTAATTCAAATTTCTTTTTAGGCTGCTTCTCTGCCCTTGCCTGCTTTTCAAGTTTTGCAATCTCTTTTTCAAGTTTCTGCTTTTTTTCATTTATCTCTATCTGTTCATCAAGCGTATTTCCTTTTTCTATATTCAATCCTCCGACAGCAATGACGATGTTCTCCCAGACAGTATCCAGATTTAATCCTTTAAGCTCAACCTTTTGTTCTTCTGTCGGTATCCATGCTGTCTGCATAACCTTTGTGTGGTAAATAGCAAGTCTGCTTTCATTCTCATATTCCAGAGCAAACAAAATATTCTGCGGTATCAACTTAGAAAGCGTTGCTATCGTTTTTTCGTCATATTCTTTCTTTTTGAGAGAAACAAGCAAAACAAAAAAGTTTTTTACATCTTCTCCAGCAGAAATATTAACTTTATTTGGAGCAATCTCATTTACTATCGTGATTCTTGAAATATCAGCGTCAATTTTTTCTTTTGCCACTGTATTCATGTGGAACTTTGTATAAATTGCTTTTTTCGGAAGCTGCTTACTCATTTCCGTTGTTTTTGGTAATCCGAGCATCTCGTCCTCCTCTTATTTCACAACTAAAAAACATATAAGCTCAAAGTCATTCAAACCTTTTATCTCGTTACTAAGAAAACTAACCTGACTGCCACCTAAGAAACTGTCTATGTCACTCTCATCTTTCACTTCGATGATGGAAGCAATCGCTTCTCCAAGCAAATTAGAATACTGCGACATATTTCTTCCATCACGAGTTTCTTTATTGAACTGCTTACAAAGTTCTGTGTTCGGTTCTGTTTTTCCTTTACAAAGATAACGCATTTTATCGAGCATTTCCTTCGGAGATAAATGGTCACAAATAACGTCTCCATCATTACTGATATAAACCATATAAAACGGATGAAGTCGATTCTGATTATTAATATTCACACCGTTAGAACGATTTTTCAGTACATAAATTACCCCTGCAGGTGTATCTTCTGTTGCCTTAGCTACTGCATGAAGCCCAAACGGAGATTTATCTATATCTTGATGATGCTTGATGTAATCAAGCAAGTCAAGTCTAAACTCATTGAGTCCTAAATCCATTATTGATATTCCTGTTGTCATATCCTCAATATCCACAACCTCGTCCTGCAATCGTTTAAGCTGTGCTTTTCTATATTCAAGGTCTGTCTTTTCTTCATCACTCAGCAGATTATCGTCGCCAGTTGCCGTCATATCTACAATCTTAATACGTGTTTCAACTTTTGCTTTTAGATTGATGTACTCGTCAAGAGTTACATCAGGCCAAAAGTTCACAAGCTGAATAACCTTATTTCTACTTCCGATACGGTCAATACGTCCGAAACGTTGGATAATACGAACCGGATTCCAATGTATATCATAGTTAATCAGATAATCACAATCCTGCAAGTTCTGACCTTCTGAAATACAGTCGGTAGCAATAAGGAAATCAATTTCTGTATTATCATTCGGCATTAACAGTTTTTTGTCCTTTGAAATTGGCGAAAAACAAGTCAATACCGTATTCAAATCATTTTTCAATTTTGAACAAGTAGTACGTCCCTCAACCGAACCAGATACCATAGCTGTATTCAACCCATATTTTTCTTTTACATAGGTACTAACATTGTCATAAAGGTATCTTGCTGTATCTGCAAAAGCTGTAAATATAATAACCTTTTTGTTGCCTTCGTTTATTGGATGGCTTAACTTATTATCAATTATCTTCATAAGCTCTTGCAGTTTCAAATCATATTCCGGCGTAATATCTCCCACCATAAGAGTAAGAAGTTCCAGTGTATCTTGGTCTTTTTTCAGACTATCCCGCCATGATACATAGTCCATATCCGCAAGACTGATTTTTACCTTTTTCCCAAAAGAAAATAAGTCATCTGTATTCTGGTCTTCATCATCAAACTCATCTATGTCTGAAATATCGGTAAACTCAAGACTTGTATCAGAATATTTATTAAATTCATCTATTGTCTTAATAGTGTTTTCAATCAGTTCCTTAATACGTGTAAGCGTAAGGTTGAAAGAATAAACAGAACTTTCCATACGTTTCATTAAATTGATTGCAGTAAGTCTACGGATACCCTGTTCACGATTCGCCTGTGTAAATCCGACATTGACTTTATTGTCCTCATATATTTGAGCATATTTTTCCATCTTACTCGGTAAAATAAAATGTGTCGGCGTATATATCGTCAACGTCAACAACATAAGTTGTTCAAATATCTGATTATATGTAATCGCTGATTTAAGGTCAGTCAAATGTGGTCTTAGCGATATAGGTTTTAACCTTGTCGGGAATGTACCTATATCAGATGTATCATAATACTTCTGAATATGCTTTCTTGAACGGGCAATCGTAACGCTGTCCAACACTTCAAAGAAATCAAAATCAAGCATTTTAAGTAAACTTTCTGTCGTTCTATCGCAAGGCTCCCATTTACTCCAAGTATTAAATGCCCTTTGTGCATTTTTAAATATATCGTCAATAGAGCGTGTTGTATTTAATTTATCATCTATGTACTCTGTATGCCCTTCATAAGCAAGTGCAAGCTGGTTTTTCAAATCATTAAAACGGTTATTTACTGGTGTAGCCGACAGCATAAGAACTTTTGTCTTTACCCCCGCACGAATAACTTTTTTGAGAAGTTTTACATACCTATTTTCTTTATCATTATCATCTGGATTTTCAACAATTTTTCCGCCATTACGGAAGTTATGTGATTCATCAATAACGACAAAATCATAGTTACCCCAATTTAATCTGTCAAGGTCAAGGCCGTTGGATTTTCCGTATGTTCTATTAAGGTCTGTATGATAAAGAACATCATATCTCAAACGATCAGAAGCAATCGGATTATTGACGTAATTATCTTTATATGTATTCCAGTTATTCGTCAGCTTCTTTGGGCAAAGCACAAGTACAGATTTATTTCTGTTTTCATAATATTTAATAACGGCAAGCGCCGTAAATGTTTTACCCAGCCCTACGCTATCTGCAAGAATACATCCGTTATATTTTTCAAGTTTATTGATGATAGCAAGAGCAGCGTCTTTTTGGAAGTTATACAGCATACTCCAAATTTTACTATCTTTAAATCCTGTCGCTTCATTAGGTAATACGTCTTCTGAAACATCTTCCAGAAATTCATTAAAAATATTGTACAGAGTCACAAAATAGATAAAATCTGGAGAATTTTCATTATAAGCTGCTGTAATATTATAAATGACTTCATCCGTAACTTTCTGCAATACCTTATTGTTATTCCAAATTTCATCAAAATCTGCAAGTAAGGTCTTTGCTAAATAGCTATCCTTTACAATTGTTGTACTAATAACATTACCTTTTTCACAGCCTAATTCAACTGTCGTAAAGTTGTTTATTGGAGTATATCCAACATCATCTACAACAATGCCGCCCTGAATTGTCTTATCACTTATATTCGATTTGAATGTAACCTTCTTTCTAATCCACTCTGCACATTCCTTTGCAATTGCTTTCTGCGTAAGTTCATTTCTAAGCTTTATTTCAAATTCCGTACCGTACAGACTACGCTCACGATTCAGTCGAGGAATGTAAAACTCTCTCTTTTCTTTTTTAGCTTTTTCTGTCACGAATGTAGGTGAGGTGAATATGAATCGTAATTCGTCTATATTTGATAGTTGATTTTTCAATTCCTGAAAAGCATAAATAGAGAAACATGCTGCCGCAATTGACAACTTGCTTCCCTTCTTTATTTCAACTGATAAATCTTCTTTTAAAGTTTTTGTTGTATTATTTATCAATTCCATTACTACTTCTCCAAGCTTTTGTTTTTATGATCTTTTAATCTTCCACTCACATAAAATAACATCACATATTCCTGCAATTCTTTAATTGAAATTATATATTAATTTTTTATACTTATCAAGATTTCAAACCTACTATTCCACTTATTAACTAAACATATAATCTATTGAATTTAATTATGTTTCTCTACCATCTATTTTCCCTCCATCATCTTTTCCAACGCCCAGTTTTCGTCTATATCAAACCTATCCTCTCTAATATCCGGACTATCCTTCAACACTTCTTCTCTAATTTTTTCCAATAATTCTTTCTCAATGCTTGCCATTTTCGTCTCTCCATTTTCGTCAAATATAATAAACATATACTTGCCCTCACCGCTTACATCAAAGAATATATGTTTTACTTTAATGCCTTGTTCTTTTGCCTGACCAATGTAAAAAATCTTTGCAATCTCTATTACTCTATCGTCCAATCCATTATCGAAAATAATTATTTTTTCTCTTAATTCTCCCGGAGATGTTACGATTCTATACAGATATTTTTCTGCCATTAAATCCTCGAATATTTCAGGCATATCTTCGCCACTAAACATATTGCACGCACTTTCATATTCTTCCTCATCCTGAACATAATATATCATTATTCTATCTTCCATCTGATGATAGAGACTGCTATAATTTATCCTTGCTTCACAACCGCACTTATTACATTTGAATTTAAAAATCTCTCCTGTTAATACCTTCTTCTTCATTTCCGGATCAAGAACAGTATTTATGCTGCTCCACATAACAAACTTACTCTCTTTTCCACACTTTGGACATTTAATTGTTTCTTCATTCGTTCTTGACATAGCCGTATCTCCTTCCATAAATCTTCTTATAACCTTCTAACTAACCATTCCCTCAACATTTTACATTTGTTTTTCATCACTCCTCCCCGCCATAACCTGACTAACTGCATCTTCACTTTGTTCAGATATATCATTTTTCTTTCCTGTTCCAATATGGCTTCTCGCCTGGTCATAATTAAATACTGTTGCATCTGTTTCATTTCTTACAGCCACCAATTCATTTACATTGTTTATCCTGTAATAATTTCCGCTATAATCCCTAATATAGTATAGTGAATCCGTTCCCATAGGCACCTCCGATTCTAAAATTTCGATTTTTTTGCTATTTAATTAAGGTCCCGATTTAACTGTTAAGTAGATTCTACTTTTTTAGTTGTCCCAAAAGCAGGACTTGCATTACAAAATTTTGATCTTTAAATGAATTTTTAACCGCTAGTTTTTCTATGCTACTACTTTTGCAAACTAGCAGTTACTTTTGCAAAAGTGTATATTTTAAGTAGTCTTTGTTTGATCAGAAAGGAGGCTTTTATGCCAAAACAATTATCCTTATCTGAACGAATAATTATTGAACGTATGATTAGTAAAGACTACTCTTTTGCCTCTATTGGTAGAAATCTTGAACGTTCAGCTCCTACCATTTCTAGAGAAGTAATTAAATATCGATGCTTTGTTGATAGAATTCCTCTCCCTGGCGAGAATGATTGTACTCACAAAAACTCTTGCCTAAAGAATTCTATCTGCGATGATGTTGGAGTACATGGATGTTATGGATATCGTTGTAAGCGATGTCCTGAAGATCGTATATGCACAAATATTTGCGCTTCTTATGAATCTTCTCAATGTCCTCTTTTAGATAAACCTCCTTATGTCTGCACTAATTGTTCTATGCTTAAACAATGTAAACGTAACAAGGCTTACTATACAGCTCACAGAGCTGATGCTGCTCATCACAAAAGCATTCGCAATGCTCATTCCGGTGTCAGAAAAACTCCATCTGAATTAAGAGCAATTGCTGATATAATTGAACCTCTTATTGCTAAAGGTCAATCTCTAAATCACATTTGTGCTACGCACTTAGATGAATTAGGTATATCAGAGAGAACTCTCTATAATTACATTGACCAGGGTGTTTTTAAGGTTCGTAATATTGACCTTCCTAAAAAGGTTGTTTACAGGCAACGTAGGCCTAAAAAGGTTCTTACCAAGCTTGAATACCAATATAGACAAGGTCGCACCTATGAAGATTTCAAATCCTTCATGGAAGCAAACCCAGATCTACCTGTTGTAGAAATGGATACTGTAAAGGGTGGTCGTAATAAGGGAAAAGTATTTCTTACTATGATTTTTAGAAGGACAAGTTTTATGCTTATCTTTCTAATGAACGATGGAACTCAGGGTAGTGTAATTCAGATTTTTGATTCCTTAACTGAGATTCTTGGAGTCTCTCTATTCAAGAGATTATTTCCTGTTATATTGACCGATAACGGCGTTGAATTCAAAAATCCTCAAGCACTTGAACACACAAGAACAGGGCTTTCCAGAACTCGTGTATTCTTTTGTGATCCTCAAGCTTCGTGGCAAAAACCACAGGTCGAAAACAACCATCGTTTAATACGAAGAATACTTCCTAAAGGTGTTAGTTTTTCACCCCTCACTGTTGCTGACGTAACGTTAATCTGTTGTCATATAAACAGTGTTCTTCGTGAAAATTTAGATAACAAAACACCTTTTGATTTAATGGACTCCAAAGACGGGAAAAAGTTATTGTCTTTGCTACAACTTTCACCTATTCCACCCGATGAAGTTACTTTGAGTCCAAAGCTACTTAAGCGTTAATTAACATTTTAATTGATCAAACAAAGACTCCCATATCTTTTAAAGAAGCGGGGTTGCAGTTATTTTTTCAAAACTAATGTTATGCCGCTTATTAACTATGCACGAAAATATAGCAAAACAATAACTTTTTTATTATTATACACCATTTAAAGCTCAATTTTCACTCCATTTAAGGTTTAAAAAATTTGGTGTCAATATGTTCGTGCAGTTACTTTTTCATTTAAAGCAAAATTTTGATTTTTTGCACAACATGGAATTTACTCCTGCATGTGATTTTATTTCTAATAATTTTTACATAAAAATACCGTCTAACAAGTTTACATTAACCTTGTCAGACGGTATATCTTCTATCTATTATTTATTTTTCCCCATTCAAAATACCACGCATTTTCTGCAAAAATATCGTTAGTTACATCAAAACCAAGTGTTCTTAAGTAAAATGTTCAATTACCACTTTTAATCCAATTATTATAAGAATTATTCCTCCTACAACCTCTGCTTTAGACTTGTACTTAACTCCAAAGGCATTTCCAATAAAAACTCCACCAAGGGATATTGCAAATGTTGTAATCCCAATTAGAATAACTGATGCCCAAATCGATGTTTCCAACTTGCTTCCCATTGTGCCAAAGGTTACACCAACTGCAAGTGCATCAATGCTTGTAGCTATGGCAAGCATAAATAATTCCTTAAAATCCGTAACTGATTCTATGACTTCTTTCTCTTCTTCACTGTCTCCCAAAGCTTCTCGTATCATATTTACGCCAATAACCAATAATAGTACAAAAGCTATCCAATGACTATACTTGTTAATATATTCAACAAAACTTGCACTTAAAGCGTATCCTATTAAAGGCATCATAAGCTGAAATGCTCCAAAGAAGAAAGCTATAATAAAGCTTTGCTTTAAGTCTATTACTTTCATTTTTAATCCTTTACAAATCGAAACTGCAAAGGCATCCATTGAAAGCCCTACTCCTATAAAAAAAACATCTAATAAATTCATTTCTCACCTTTGTATATTATCTACTTTTGCAAAATTTCCTGTAATGCCTTGTAAAGTTTCTTCATTTCTTCATCAGTTCCTACCGTAATTCGTAGATAATTATCTATTCCAGGCTTATTGAAGTATCTTACAAAAATATTTTTTTTCTTTAATTTTTCAAATATTTCTTTTGCAGGCATTCTTTCATGAGTAGCAAAAATAAAATTAGTTTTTGAATCCGTAAATGAAAAACCAAGTTTTTTAAGCTCTTTCTTGGCATTCTCTCTTGTCTCAATAATTTTAGAAACTGTGTTCTTAAAATATGTATCATCTTTTATTGCCGCAACACCAGTTTCGATTGTTGCCTGATTCATTGTGTATGAATTGTAAGAGAATTTTACTGCCTTTATTGCGTCAATTAATTCCTTACTACCGAAAGCATATCCAATTCTCATTCCAGCCATTGCTCTTGACTTTGAAAATGTTCTTACAACAAGAAGATTGTCATATTTGTCAATTAATGACAATGCTGTATGTCCCCCGAAATCAACATATGCTTCGTCCACAATAACAACAACATCCGGATTATTTTTTATTACTTCCTCTACCTGTTCAAGAGGCATTTCAATTGCTGTTGGGGCGTTTGGATTAGGGAATATTATTCCACCGTTTTCTTTGTTAAAATCCAACGGATTAATCTTAAACTGCTCATCCAATGCCACTGTCTTGTAAGGTATTTTAAATAATTCAGCCCACACATCATAAAAAGAGTATGTTATGTCAGGAAAAAGAATTGGCTTTTCTGAATTAAAGCATGTAAGAAATGCCATTCCCAAAACGTCATCTGAACCTACTCCCACAAAAACCTGCTCTGGTTTTACATTGTAATATTCAGCAAGCTCGTTAACTAACAGACTTGCTTCCGGATCAGGGTAAAGTCTGAATCGTTCAGTATCCATTTTTTCAATCATCTCTGTTACCAAAGGTGATGGTGGATATGGACATTCATTTGTATTTAGTTTAATCACATCACTTATTTTTGGCTGTTCTCCCGGTGTGTATGGTGTAACTTTTCTAATGTTATCTTTCCAACTGCTCATTTTTTCTCCTTCTATTTCCTGCACAAACTATAATAAGACACAATATAATTGTGGCAAAAACCGTACCTGATGTATCTATTAAAACATCTGCCGACTTGCCACTTCTTCCATCCACAAAAGTTTGATGAAATTCATCTGTAGATGCATAAATCATACATATTAAATCTGTAACTACTGCACCCATAATAATGTGCTTTCTTGTGTTTCTTACTTCTTCAAAAGTAAATAACAGAATTAAAATCAATCCTGCCAATATTCCATATTCGCTGAAATGACCTGTTTTTCTTACAAAAAAGCTCACTTTATTAAATAACTCTTCCTTAGACGCTAAATCTAAGGAAGAGTATTCAGGTTCAATTATCTGCACAGCTCTTATTGTGATTTTGTCACTTAATCCCTGTGACTGTGTTCCTGTTTCTGCAGAGAATCCGAAAATAGTACTCATCCAAAATAAAATAATAAGCACAAGAACTATTCTCACTCCCCACAGAGATAATTTTTTAATATTACATACATTCATAAGCTGTCTTATACTGCATGACCTTTATCTTCAATAACTTTAATAACCTGATTAACATACTTTTCAGCCAAATGGTCTGTTTTTGCTTCAACCATTACTCTGATTACAGGTTCTGTTCCACTTTCTCTTACAAGAATCCTTCCGTCGTCACCAAGAAGTTCTGCTACTTTTTCAACTTCTGCCTGAACATCAACATCTGCTCTTGCTTCCGGCTTGCTTTCTACTCTGATATTCTTTAAACACTGTGGATAAATAACTACAGGGCTGATTAATTCTGACATTTTCTTCTTTGTTGAAAGCATAACTTCCATTAACTTGATTGATGTAAGAATACCGTCACCTGTTGTAGCATACTTGCTGAAAATAATGTGTCCTGACTGTTCTCCACCTAAACGGAAGTTGTTATTTCTCATACATTCATAAACGTACTTATCACCAACGTCTGTCTTGGCATAGTCAATTCCTACTGCGTCAAATGCCTTGTATAAACCAATATTTGACATAATAGTTGTTACAACAGTGTTGTTATCTAATTCTCCGTTCTGCTTCATGTAAACACCGCAAACATAAAGAATTAAGTCACCATCTACTATGTTGCCCTTATCATCAATACATAAACATCTGTCAGCATCACCGTCATAAGCAAAACCGATATCAAGTTTGTTGTCCTTTACATATTTCTGTAAAACTTCAATATGTGTTGAACCTGCTTCCATATTAATGTTTGTTCCATTAGGTTCATTGTTAATTACATATGTTTCTGCTCCCAATGCATCAAATACACTCTTTGCAATTGCTGATGCACTACCGTTTGAACAGTCAAGTCCTACTCTTACATTTCTAAATGAATTTTTTGCCAAAGTCATTAAATATCCCATATATCTGTTTCTTCCGGCAAAGTAATCAATTGTTCTACCAATCTTGTCCATTGTTGCATATGGAACATCATCAAAATCGCCATCAAGATATTCTTCAACCTTGTCGATTACTTCCTGTTCCATTTTTTCACCATTACCGTTAATTAATTTTATACCATTATCATAATATGGGTTATGACTTGCAGAAATCATAATTCCACAATCAAAATCTTCTGTTCTTACTACATAAGAAACACTTGGTGTTGTTGTAACGTGAAGAAGATAAACATCTGCACCTGTTGATGTTAAACCTGCTGAAAGTGCATCTTCAAACATATAACTGCTTCTTCTTGTATCTTTTCCGATTACAACTGAACATTTGTGGAATCTTCCATAATACCATCCAAGAAATCTTCCTACTTTAAATGCATGCATTGCTGTAAGATTTACATTAGCTTCACCTCTAAAGCCGTCTGTTCCAAAATACTTTCCCATCTAATTTTCCCTATGCTAAATATTAATCACTAATAGCATTCTTAAAATATACTCTTTTTAAAAATGCCATTTTTCCGATAATATTTAGTCAACAAACACAACTTTCATATTAATGTGCCTGTTTTTCCTTTCCATATTTTTTAAACCTGTTAGGTTTTAACTAATTAATTATATAATAGCCTTTGCCTATTTACAAGACTTAACCTTACCCTATGTCACTTAATGTCGAACATTTTTTTACAAAAATTTCCTTTTCAGTGATATACTTGCATTGAATAGGGGGGATTTATTCTATGAACAATATTTCGAATAATATTTCAACAGCTTCTTTAGTTGATGAAACCAATAGGCTTCTTCTTGAAATCAGCAACTTAAAGAAGCAACTTAACTACGAAAGAAACCAACATAAGCACTGGGAAGAGCTTGCCATGATATTTCATGATGCACTTTGGTCTGAACTTAAAAGTACCCGGGATTCCAACAGGTAATACATTAAAGAGGAGGTCATTAATTTATGGCCTCTTTTCTTACCGCTGTCAATTGCTTGTCATTTATTATAAATTCTCTATTGCATACCTCCAAAGCTGCTGCCTTGTGAGTTATGATTATGCAAGTTTTTTTGTTTAGTTTCTTAATGTTATCAAGCACTTTTTCTTCTGTGTTTTTGTCAAGTGCCGACGTTGCTTCATCAAGAAGGATTATTGGAGCATTGCTTATTAACGCTCTTGCAATTGCAAGACGCTGTGCCTGACCTTCTGAGATTCCAAGTCCTTTTTCACCGATTACTGTATCTAATCCGTCAGGTAATTTTTCAATAAAATCCTCTATTTCACTTAACTTAAGTGCCTGGCTTACTTCCTCATCTGACGCATTAGGATTAATCATAAGGATGTTCTCCCTTATAGTTCCACTAAATAAATAATTTCCCTGTGGCACATATGAAAACATACATCTTGTATCAGGGCTTGCCTGAATTGTTTTTCCGTTTTCAAGACAAATATCTATTGTTCCCTGCTGTGGCTTAAAAACCCCAAGAAGCATCTTCATTAATGTACTCTTTCCAATTCCTGAAATTCCTCTTATGGCAACAAAATCGCCTTTGTTAAGCATAGCATCGCCGTGCTCTATTACTGTTTCTCTGCCATAATTGAATTTTATGTTATTAAATCTAATACTTTCCAGCTTATCATAAGTCTGTTTTACATCTATTTTTTCGTATGTACTTTCTTCATTTGTTATGTTTTCAATTTCCATAATACGCTCTGCTGAAGCAAGCACTGCATAATACTGTGGAAACATTTTTGTTATACTTACAAATGGTGTCTGAATCTGTGAAATAAGCTGTAAAACTGCTGTTAATGTTCCGTAAGTCATAGCCTTCATGCTGACTTTTATTGCACACCATCCCAAGGCAAAAAGATATCCTGCATTAAAAATAAATGAAAATCCTGCATTTGCAAAAATAGTTATTTTTCTTCTTTTCATTTTTACTTCGTAATTTGTTCCCTGAAGAATATTTCCTTTTTTGTCAAACTGTTTTTCCAATCCAAATGTTTTTACAACAAGCATGCTTTCAATGGCTTCCTGAAAAAATGAGCGCACTTTTCCGTCAGTTTCCTGAACCTGTTTGCTTAAGTTTTTTAATTTACCTCTAAAAAACACTGCAATAACTGACATTACAATACCTGCTGCAATAAATAACATTGTAAACTTCCAGTCGAAAATAATCAAAACAACAAAAGCTCCAACAAACTGTGTCAGGAAATACAATGCGTCAGGAACTATAGAGATAATTCCTTCTGTAACTATTTTTACATCACTTGTAATTCGGTTCATTAATTCACCACTATGATATTTGTTAATTTTTCCATAATCTTTCATCATAATGGAATAAAAAAGTCTTCCACGCATTTTCATTTCCATTTTTGCCTGAACCCTAATTGTAAGACTTTGTGTAAAAACTCTTAAAAGCAATCTTGAAGTAATAACTACAAGAATCAATATACAATTAAAAATAATCAAGTTTCTGTAATGCAAAAACTCCGCATTTGATGATGCCGTTGCCGCCCTTTGTGCCGAATCAATTGCAAGTTTACTTACAAGTGCCAAAACAGTTGCCACCAATGCCAGTAATATATTTGATATGCTTAATATAAATATTTTAGGGATTTCACCTTTGCTATTTTTTATTATCCATTTTAAACTATTTTGATTTTTCATTTTCCGTCCTTTAATATTTTATCTAAAAGTTTTATTTGCCTAATTCCCAAAAAGCTACCGCACTTGCTGCTGCAACATTTAAAGAATCTACACCGTGGCTCATTGGAATTTTGATAGTGTAATCACTACTATTTATTGTATTCTGGTGAAGTCCCTCACCTTCCGTACCAAGAATTATCGCCAACTTTTCTTCTGACTTTACGTTTTTATCATCAATGCTTACCGAATTGTCAGTTAAAGCCATTGCCGCCGTCTTAAATCCCATATTATGTAACAATTCTATACCCGTTCCTTCTTTCTCATCAATAAAAGTCCACGGTATCTGAAATACTGTTCCCATGCTTACCCTTATTGCTCTTCTGTAAAGAGGATTGCTACAACCGTGTGTAAGCAAAACAGCATCAATATTAAGGGCTGCAGCTGAGCGGAAAATTGCTCCTACATTTGTAGGATTCATAATATTTTCAAGCACTGCAACCCTTCTTTTATCCTTGCATATTTCTTCAACGGTTTTAAGCTTGGGTCTGTGCATTGCACATAGCATTCCCCTTGTTAATTTAAAACCTGTTATTCCTGTCAATACATCAAACGGTGCCGTAAAAATTGGAATATTTCCACATCTTTCAATTATATTTTTTGCCTGATTTTTGATGTGTCTGTCCTCTACCAAAATAGAAATAGGTTCACATCCTGCATCAAGAGCTCTCTCCACTACAATTGGACTTTCCGCTATGAAAATCCCTTTCTCCGGCTCATGTCTGTTTAGCAATTGTCCCTCTGACAATCGTGCGTAAACATCAAGCTCCTTAGCATCAAAATCATTTATCTTAATTACGTTTGACATATTTCCTCCTAATACCGGTTAGCCTAAGATTTTTTTAAGATCCGCTTCCGGTGTGCTTATAGGAGATATATTATAATTTTCTACCAAATATTTCAACACATTAGGTGAAATAAATGCAGGTAAAGTCGGTCCTAAGAAGATGTTTTTTATTCCTAAATGAAGCAATGTAAGCAAAATACATACCGCTTTCTGCTCATACCATGACAAAATCATTGATAATGGAAGTTCGTTAACTTCGCAGCCAAATGCCTTAGATAATGCTATTGCCACTTTGATTGCTCCATAAGCGTCATTACACTGTCCCATATCCATTATTCTTGGAAGTCCACAGATTTCTCCCAAATCCAAATCATTAAATCTGTACTTTCCACAGGCTAATGTTAAAATAACTGAATCTTTCGGTGACTGTTTTACAAATTCGGTATAATAATTTCTTCCAACTTTTGCTCCGTCACATCCACCTACAAGGAAGAAATGACTTATCTGCTTATTCTCTACAGCCTCAATAATTTTATCAGCAACGCTTAAAACTGAGCCGTGTCCAAAACCTGTAACAACATATTTTCCACCATTTATACCTGTATTTTCTTTGTCTTCCTTGTATCCGCCAAGTTCCAATGCCTTGTTAATAACCGGAGTAAAATCTTTCTCTTCTCCATCTCCTTCAATGTGAACCATTTCAGGGTATGACACAACTTCTGTTGTAAAAACTCTATCCTTGTAGCTTTCCTTAACCGGCATTAAACAATTAGTTGTAAACAATACAGGTGCCAGAATGTTGTCAAATTCCTTCTGCTGATTCTGCCATGCAGTTCCGAAATTTCCTTTTAGATGCGTATATTTCTTTAACTCCGGATAGCCGTGAGCCGGCAACATTTCACCGTGAGTATAAATGTTGATGCCCTTTCCTTCCGTCTGCTTCAACAAAACTTCCAAATCCTTTAAATCGTGACCTGTTATTACAATAAAAGGTCCTTTTTCTATAGTTAATGGCACTTTCACAGGAGTTGGTGTTCCATAGCTTGATGTGTTTGCTTTATCGAGTAATTCCATACACTTTAAGTTCTTCTCGCCAACTTCCATTGCAACTTCAATTAATCTATCCATTTCTAAGTCATAAGTTATAATCGACAATGCCTTGTAGAAAAACTGATTTACTTCTTCGCTTTCATAACCTAGTACCATTGCGTGATACGCATACGCAGCCATTCCTCTTATTCCAAATAAAATAAGTGACTTTAATGATCGGATATCCTCATCTTCATTCCACAATAAATTCATATCAAAATCTTCAGTATTTCCGCAAGGTGCTGCGCAAGTAATGCAATTAGGCGCAATTGCTTCTTTTTCCTTATGGACTTTTTCAATCATATCTTCCAACGTTTTATCGTTAAAGTTAACATTTGTAACTGTTGTAAACAATCCTTCAATTATAATTCTATCTGTTCTTTCAGACTTTTCATTGTGGCCGCAAGACTTGGCAAGTCCAATTACTGCTCCTGTTAATTCATCCTGCAATCTTGATGTATTAGCTGTCTTTCCACAAACACCTGCTGCTCCCATACATCCTGCACAGCCTGCTGTCTGCTCGCACTGAAAGCAAAACATTTTATTATTTAAATCTTTCCCCATATCTTTTTTCATTTTATTAACTTTCCCTTGGCAATTTATATTAAGATTACAGTGTCATAAGATTTTATTCCATCTGCGTATGTGAAATGGTGAGATAATTATCTCAGCATTAACGCTTTTCACCATAATATGGTAGTTATTCATCGTTAACTAAATTGCCATATTCCTTTCTCTATTTTACTATTGACTTCATTGCCTTTCTGCAAGATAGATAATATTATAATTTATGATTATTTTATGTTGTTGTGACAACCATTTTATAAAAAGATTAAATACAAAATTTGGAAATTTTAATAGTAGTTTTATATTCTTAAACTGAATTTTTATTTGTAATTTCTTGTTGTTTTATAATACGTATTTTCTCCAGCATTTTCATATTTAGTATTTTATTGTGTCTTATATTCATTTTATTAATTTGTTTTCTCTATTGAAAGAAATCCTGTATAACCCTATTTATTGTAACTGTATTCAACGGTGCTTCCTTGCTTTCAAAAGTTGCAATAAAATTTCTTCCCTGCACATATCCGCTTTTTCCATATTGTTCAATTTTTTTAATTGCGTTTTTAACATATATTGAATCATCCATCATTCCAAAATGTTCCCACACATATTCGTGCCTTGTTCTTTTATTCAATACTGTAAAGTCTGGTTTAACAGTACCATATCCTTTCAAACGTAATGGCAATTCATATACATAATTTATATTGTTTTTTGTCAAAGTATCAGCTATTATCTTCTCTGATTTAGACCTGACATATTCCCCCTTTTCTGTTATCAAACCTAATTCTTTTAATTGTTCATCCGGCTCAATTCTTCCTAAATTATTCTTAGACTCCTCCCACATTTTTGCATATTCTTCATCAGTTAATTCATATTTAGTAACAAAAATCCCTTTCTGCTCCGGCATAGAATCATATACTTCTAATAGTGAATTTGGATTGTACTTATTTAGAAACTTCCTTATTCTTCTCTCTTCAGCATCAATAGTTTTCAAAATCTTTTGGTCATACTCCTTTTGCGCCAGGGCTTTAATCAGGGCGGCGTTGCTCTTTTTTATATACACTCTCGTTCCGTCTTTTTGCTTCTGCTGATATTGAATAGTATTCGCGCTTCTTGCTAGCACCAACTTCCCTTCTGGTGCACCTGACAGACTCTTCTCCGCTTTAACTTTAATTATTTTTAAATATTCTAATCGTTCATTAATTTCTTTTATATTTATAATTCGTCACCTCGCTTTTTCTTTTTGTACCCAGTTTATGTTGCATTCCATATTTTGTACGTGGTTTTGTTTGTCAACTATAACATATCTCTTGCTTTTTTAATACACTTTCCTTTCAAATTTTTTTAGAAAAACATGAAATCTTCGCTATATTACGTGTCATACAATATTATTGTTATATGACACGTAATTCCAACTAGAAATGTTAGAATATTTCAATAAATTACGTGTGGGACAACATTTTCGTTCTACGACACGTAATTCCAGCTAGAAATACTAAAATATTTCAATAAATTACGTGTGGGGTAGCGTTTTTGTTCTACGACACGTAATTCCACGCAAAAGAGCAAATATTTCCCCACTACTACGACTAACACTCATCAAAGCTCCGCTTTGGTGAGTTAAACGTTCACTTCGATTCCGCTTCGCTTCATCTCAGTGAGCGTTTGACTCCCGCATCACACTACTACGACTAACACTCTCCAAAGCTTCGCTTTGACGAGCCAATCGTTCACTTCGATTCCGCTTTGCTTCATCTCAGTGAGCGTTTGACTCCCTAAAACCACAAAAGACGCACATGGCTGCAAGCAGCCTGTGCGTCTTGTTGTGGTTTTGTGAGTGTTAGTCGTTCATGTTACTGAGTTTTGCAGCCTGGTCAGCAGCAATGCAGTTGTCGATGATTTCTTCCAGGTGTCCATTTAAGATTTCATCTAATCTATGGGATGTGAATTTGATTCTGTGGTCTGTTACACGTCCCTGTGGGAAGTTGTATGTTCTGATTTTTTCTGATCTGTCCCCTGTACCAATCTGGCTTCTTCTTGCCTCTGATTCAGCATCCTGCTTCTTCTGACACTCTAATTCATATAATCTAGCTCTTAATACTTTAAGGGCTTTGTCTTTGTTTTTAAGCTGTGACTTTTCATCCTGACATGAAATTACTATTCCTGTTGGAATATGTGTAAGTCTTACGGCTGAGTCTGTTGTATTTACACACTGTCCACCATTTCCTGATGCACGGAATACATCGAAACGGCAATCATTCATATCAATTTCTACATCTACTTCTTCAGCTTCAGGCATTATAGCTACTGTTGCTGTTGATGTATGAATACGTCCGCCTGATTCTGTTACCGGGATTCTCTGTACCCTGTGAACTCCACTTTCATATTTTAATTTTGAATATGCACCCTGACCGTTAATCATAAATACTACTTCTTTAAAGCCACCTAATCCATTCTCGTTAACTGAAATCATTTCTGTTTTCCAGTGCTGTGTTTCAGCGTACATACAATACATTCTATATAATTCTGCTGCAAATAAAGCTGCTTCATCACCGCCGGCACCACCACGGATTTCGACTACAACGTTCTTGTCATCATTTTCATCCTTTGGAAGAAGTAAGATTTTTAATTTTTCTTCTAATTCAGTAATCTGCTCCTTTGCTTCATTCATTTCTTCCTTGGCAAGTTCTCTCATTTCTTCATCAGATTCTTCATCCAAAATCATGAGACTGTCTTCAACTGTCTGCTTAGCTTCTTTATAAGCTTTGTAAGCTTCAACTATTGGTGCAAGGTCACTTTGTTCCTTCATCAATTTTCTAAAATTATTCTGATCACTGACTACATTAGGATCATTTAACTGTTCCATTATTTCGTCATATCTCTCAAGTATTCCATCTAATTTATCAAACATTTCTATTCCTTTCCGGCTGTCACAACCCTGTCATTTCCGGACAGGTCTTTATAAACCTTTATATCCTTGTATCCATTTTCTTCTAATATTGCAGGAACCGTTTGTCCCTGATCATATCCTATTTCAAAGAATATTATGCCATTACTTCTAAGGTGTTGTCTACCTTCCTTGGCAATTTTTTTATAAAATTTCAATCCGTCACAGTCTCCGTCCAAAGCCATCATAGGCTCGTGGATTCTTACCTCATCCATTAAACTCTCGATTTCTTCGGTCTTAATATAAGGTGGATTTGACACTATAACATCATATTGCTTTTCTACATTTTCAAATAAATCTGACTGAAAAAAAGTAACATCTGCTTTATTTAAAGCATTGTTTTCCTTTGCCACAACTAGAGCTTTCCCGGAAAAATCAACTGCCGTTACTTTTGCATTCTCGCACAACCTGTCAATTGAAATTGCTATGCATCCTGAACCGGTACACATATCAAGAACATCAACATTGCCTTTAACCGACTTAATATATGTAATAGCATTCTCCACAAGTAATTCCGTATCCTGCCTTGGTATAAGCACATCTTCGTTAACCTTAAAATCAAGTCCCATAAACTCCTGACTTCCGGTTATGTGTTGCAAAGGGATTTTTGATGCCCTAATTCCAACCAATTCCATATATTTGTCAGCCCTCTCTTTTGACACTGTCATCATAGGATCCATATAAAAACCCGTTCTGTTTATTTTAAAAACAAACTCTGCAAGAAGCCAACTGTCAACTGCAAAGTCAACTACTCCTGCCTCTTTTAGTTTTTCTTCAGCCTTTTTTATTATATCTCTTACTAATACTTCCAATTGTATCCTGAACCTTCTATTACCTGTTTATACTCCTTTGGCAAAGATGTTTCTTCCTTCTTCTCCACCTCAATGCCATTCTCTTTTAAGTATTCTTTCCAATCAAAAACCGCCTCAACAGCTTTAATTGCAACTTCAATCATATCATCTGTAGGCTCTTTTGTAGTAATCTTCTGCATCCACAATCCCGGCTTGCTTAAAAGGTTAATAAATTTGTTTTCAGACTTTCCGGCCAATCTAATGAACTCATAAGAAATTCCTGCTATAACCGGCACCAAAAGCAGTCTGATAACATATCTTAACCAAACAATATCTGTTCTGATAAGTACAAAAAAAATTATACTTATCACCATTACAATGAGAAGAAAACTTGTTCCACATCTCTTATGAAATCTTGAGCTTGAAGCAACATTTTCAACTGTAAGGACCTTGCCGGTTTCAATACAATTAATGCACTTGTGCTCTGCTCCGTGGTACATAAATGTTCTCTGTATATCCTTCATAAGTGATATTAACAAAAGATATCCAATAAAAATAATAATCTTAACAATTCCTTCAATTACCGGAACGTGACTTTGGGTAACTCCCGGAACATATTTTTCAATAACATCGGCAATAAATAATGGTAAAATCATAAAAAGTGCAACTGCAATAACAATTGAAAGACACACTGTAAATCCCATAACTACTTTTTCGGCTTTTTCTCCAAACTTATTAAGTAGCCACTTTTCAAACTTGCCCGGTTCCTCTTCCTGCTCATCTTCGTCTTCAAAAAAACTTGCTGAATAAGTAAGAGTCTTAATTCCGATAACCATTGAATCTATGAAACTAAAAATTCCTCTTATAAAAGGAAGTGTTGTAATCTTGTACTTCTTAGCTATGCCCCCACATTCCTGAATATCTACATCTATGGACTTATCCGGTTTTCTTACGGCAACTGCATATTTATCCTTATTACGCATCATAATGCCTTCTATTACGGCCTGACCGCCTATGCCTGATGAGCCTAATCTTTCTTTATTTTCCATATATATACCTTATTTTTCTTAAAAGAAAAACCCTTTATGAAGATAAGAAAATAGGTTGAGAATTTCTTCTCAACCTGTTATCCTTAAAATTATTTGATACCATATTTCTTGTTGAACTTATCAATTCTACCACGAGCTGAAATAGCTTTCTGCTGTCCTGTGTAGAATGGGTGACATGCTGAACAAATTTCAACATGAAGTTCTGGCTTTGTTGAACCTGTTACGAATGTGTTACCACAGTTACATGTAACGGTTGCCTGCTGGTAATCTGGATGGATTCCTTTTCTCATTACATTCACCTCTTCTAAAATTTTGCTAATTGGCAACGCCAATCCGTTTGCTTTTGATTCTGCTGTCGAATCTCCCGAACTTGGTTCAACAACTCAATAGCTTTGCTATTATAACATAGTCATATTAGTATGTCAATAATATGAAAGTTATTTTTATACTATTTATTTATGCATTTAATAAAACACACTTATTCGATATTTATTTTATAACACAATTTTTTAAATCTTCTTAACAAATTTCTGTTATCATTCAAATAAGCTTACTGCTATCTTGAATGAGCTGACCTTATTCTGGCAATTTTGCTTATAAATTCTTTATTGTCTTTTGTTCTTGCAAAAAGATTAAGCACCTGTTCAACTGCATCATCTTTTCTTAAACCGTTAATTTCTTTTCTTATAATATAAGCTGCACCCATTTCGTCTGAATCAAGAAGTAAATCTTCTCTTCTTGTACCTGACTTTGTAATGTCAATTGCAGGGAAAATACGTTTTTCAGATAATTTTCTGTCTAAAACAAGTTCCATATTACCTGTTCCCTTAAATTCTTCATATACAACATCGTCCATCTTGCTTCCTGTTTCAACAAGTGCTGTGGCAAGAATTGTAAGACTTCCGCCTTCACGCATATTTCTTGCAGCGCCGAAAAATCTCTTAGGCATGTGAAGTGCTGCCGGATCAAGACCACCTGACAAAGTTCTCCCACTTGGTGGAACTGTCATATTGTAAGCTCTTGCAAGTCTTGTAATACTGTCAAGAAGGATAATAACGTCTTTTCCGTGTTCAACTAATCTCTTAGCTCTCTCAATTACCATTTCAGATACACGCTTATGATGTTCAGGCAACTCATCAAATGTTGAATAAATGACTTCCACATTATCTCCTGTTATTGCCTCTTTAATATCTGTTACTTCTTCAGGTCTTTCATCTATTAAAAGAATAATCATTTCCATTTCAGGATTATTCTTAAGAACCGCTCTTGCAGTCTCTTTTAACAAAGTAGTTTTACCTGCTTTTGGTGGTGAAACAATCATTCCACGCTGTCCCTTTCCAATCGGGCTTACCAAATCAACTACTCTCATTGCTGTGCTATGTCCGTCTGTCTCAAGATGTAATCTTTCATTAGGGAATATTGGTGTTAAGTCCTCAAAATTAGGTCGGCTCATTACTTTGTCAAGAGACTCACCATTAACCTGCTGCAAATAATACAAAGCACCAAACTTTTCAGTTTCTCTTTTTTCCCTTACCTGACCCGTTACAAAATCACCTGTTTTCAAGTGAAATCTTTTAATCTGTGATGGTGCAACATAAACATCATCATCTCCCGGAAGGTAATTGTCACATCTAATAAAACCAAAACCGTCAGGCATTACTTCAAGAATACCCGTCTTAACAGGACCGTTTTCGTCAGGAACAATCTGCTTGTGCTCCCTTACACGTCTATGTTCTCTTCTTCCACCTTCTGATTCTTCTCTTTCATATCTGAAATCCTGATTTTCTCTTTCTGTATATTCTGTTCTTTCTCTTGCGTCCTCAATTCTTTCTTTTGCATTATCTGTACTTTCTTTCGAACGCTCTGAACCGTCTTTTTCATACTCTGTGCTTTCTTTAATTGTATCTCCGGCTATACTTGTTTCCTTTGTTCTTACAGTCTTTCTTCTTGTACGACGTGTTTTCTCAACTGTTTCATCTTTTGAAATTTCTTTTTTGGATACTTTTATTGCTTCTTCACCGGATTTTTCCACGCTATTAGATTCTGCATCTTTTCGTTCAGCAGTTTCAATAATCATATCAATTAACTGTTGCTTTCTAAGTGTAGTCACACTTTTAATTCCGTTTGCTTTTGCTATTTCCCTTAATTCACTTACAGGTAACGCACTTAATCTTTCTCTCATAATTTTCCTTTCAATTTTTAAACATAAGCCATTTCGTCATCTATATTTTAAATATTAAATAATATTGTTTCACAATTGTTATAAAATCTTATAGTTTCTGTAATTCTTTGTTGTATAACTTATTTATATCATCAATATTCTGGGATTTTTAGGGAGAATTCCCTTTCGAATCAGTTCTTATATCTTAACACACTTACAAAAAAAAGGATAGTGTTAATTTTCAAAATATGTTATGCTTATACGTAGACATATTGTACTAATTGGCGTTGCACTTTATATATTGCTAATTAGTATTGTACGCAGACATATTATACTAATAGTTATTTTAGTATTATGCGCAGACATATAGTATTTGGAGGTTTATTATGACAACAGACGAAAAAGCATTAAAGTTGCATGCTGATTTAAAAGGAAAATTAAGCACAGAAGCAAAATACCACGTTAAAACCCGTGAAGATTTATCATTAGCATATACTCCCGGTGTTGCAAAACCTTGTGTTGAAATTGCAAACAATCCTGAAGATGTTTACAAGTACACATGGAAAGGCAATACAGTTGCAGTTGTTTCAGACGGAAGCGCCGTTCTCGGTCTTGGGAATATCGGGGCAAAAGCTGCAATGCCTGTTATGGAAGGTAAAGCTGTTCTTTTTAAAGAATTTGGAAACGTTAACGCTGTTCCTATTTGTTTGGATACTCAGGATCCTGATGAAATAGTTGATACTGTTGTAAGAATATCTCCCGGATTTGGTGGAATTAATCTTGAAGATATTTCTGCTCCAAGATGTTTCGAAATCGAAAACAGACTTAAAGAGATTCTTGACATTCCTGTATTCCACGATGACCAGCATGGTACTGCAATCGTTGTTCTTGCAGGAATCATTAACGCTCTTAAAGTTGTTGGCAAAGAAAAAGAAAATTGTAAGGTTGTAGTGAATGGTGACGGTTCTGCCGGCATTGCCATTACAAAATTACTTCTTAAATATGGATTTAAAGATGTTACTATTTGTGGTCTTTACGGAATCCTTTCAAAAGATATTAAAGACCTTAACTGGGCACAGAAGGAAATGGCTGAAGTTACAAACCTTTCAGGTCAAAACGGTGTTTTGGCTGACGCAATGAAAAGTGCTGATATTTTCATTGGTGTTTCTGCTCCTAACATTGTTTCAGAAGAAATGGTTGCTTCAATGAACAAAGATGCAATCCTTTTCGCCATGGCTAATCCAACTCCTGAAATTATGCCTGACCTTGCTAAGAAAGCCGGTGCAAGAGTTGTTGGTACAGGACGTTCTGATTTTCCTAACCAGGTTAACAACGTAGTAGCCTTCCCCGGAATCTTCAAAGGTGCATTAGAAGGTCGTGCAAAACAGATTACAGAAGAAATGAAACTTGCTGCTGCACACGCAATTGCTTCTTTAGTTCCTGACAGCGAACTTAACGAAGACAATATCCTTCCTGAAGCATTCAACCCTGATGTTGCAGATGTTGTAAGTAAGGCTGTAAAAGATAACATCAAGTGAGATTAAAGTGTCAGATTGTGGGAGTGCGAAGCACGTAGCAATCCGAGTAATTAAGTTAATACTATTCAATAATATTCAGTTTCTATTAAACTTAGAATTTATGTATAAAAAAAACTGTGCTTTGGCAATATTTCCCATATTTGGAATTATTGTTTTGCACAGTTTTTTATTCTTATTGCTGTTCCGGTAGTCATTACGTGTCATATCGCCAAAATACTATCTCACACGTAATTTTTTGAATTATTCTTCTATTTTCGCTACCGATTACGTGTCGTATAACCGAAACGCTATCTCACACGTAATTTTTTGAATTATTCTTCTATTTTCGCTACCGATTACGTGTCGTATAACCGAAACGCTAT
>OLRK01000057.1_pt1 | contig 131785 bp, 120 predicted proteins | sample 1672911 | NCBI WGS metagenome assembly OLRK01 (sample SAMEA3136736, study PRJEB25190) | human gut metagenome | biome: human gut; feature: human-associated habitat; material: faeces | place: Austria | collected 2013
AGCACTTTATTCTGTTGTGAGAATTTCTTCTCAATTATTTCATTACAATATTAATTATCTTCTTAGGAACATAAATTTCCTTCACTATATTTCCGGTCAGCTTATCTGCAATCGCCTCTTTTCCTGCTGCAATCGCCTCTTCCTTTGTAGCCTCTGCGCTGATACAAACTACGGCTTTTGTCTTGCCGTTAATCTGTACCGGAACTTCGATTTCATCGTCCTTCATTGCTTCTGCGTCTGCCTTTGGCCACTGGGTGTGGAATACAGAATCCTCATGACCGTATTCCTGCCACAGTTCTTCTGCAATGTGCGGTGCAAACGGCGCCAAAAGCTGAACAAAAGTTTCAATGGTTGCTTTATCGATACCGCCTGTCTTCTTCGCCATATCAATCAGTTTGTTGTTATATTCCATGAATCCGGAAATAACGGTGTTCAGACTGAAGCTTTCCAGACGCTGGGTAATGTCAAATACCAGCTTGTGACGAAGTTTTACCATTTCTTTTGTCTCTGCTACAGCCGCTTCTTTGCTGTCCATAGCCAGTTTCCAGAAACGGTTCAGGAAACGGTAAACACCGTCAATTCCCCGGTCATCCCACTCTGCGTCTAATTCCGGCGGTCCCACAAAGAGTTCGTAAAGTCTCAAGGAATCGCAGCCGTAATCTCTTACCAAATCATCCGGAGAAACTACATTTCCTTTGGATTTACTCATCTTGATACCATTCTTCCCGGTAATCATACCCTGGTTGAACAGTTTCTGGAACGGCTCATCAAAGTCTACCACACCGATGTCATGCAGGAACTTGGTATAGAAACGGGAATACAGAAGATGCAGTACCGCATGCTCTACTCCACCGATATACATATCTACCGGAAGATATTTATCTGCTTTTTCCTTGGATACCAGCGCTTCGTTATTTTTGCTGTCCACATAGCGCAGGAAATACCAGGAAGATCCAGCCCACTGAGGCATGGTGTTGGTTTCTCTTTTTGCCGGAGCGCCGCAGCACGGACAAGTGGTGTTCACCCAGTCTTCAATGCCTGCCAGCGGAGATTCTCCTGTACCTGTTGGTTCGTAAGATTCTACCTCCGGCAGAGTCAGTGGAAGCTGGTCTTCCGGAACGGGTACATTACCACAGTTCGGACAATGGATAATCGGAATGGGCTCGCCCCAGTAACGTTGACGGGAGAATACCCAGTCACGAAGTTTGTAGTTGACCGTCTTGCGTCCAATGCCCATTTTTTCAATCATCACAGGCGCTTCTTTTTTCAGCACTGCGGATTCCATGCCATTCCATTCACCGGAGTTAATCATAGTTCCAGAAGCCTCGGTATACGCTTCTGTCATATTTTCAATTTCTTTTCCGTCTTTGGCAATAACCTGGATAACCGGAATGTTGAATTTGGTTGCAAATTCAAAGTCACGGTCATCATGAGCCGGTACACACATAATCGCGCCGGTACCGTAATCAGCCAGTACATAATCCGACAGCCAGATAGGCATTTTTGCTCCATTTAAAGGATTGACTGCATAGCTTCCTGTAAACACACCTGTTTTCTCTTTATCCTGCAGACGGTCTACATTGGATTTCATGGAAGCGTCGTAAATGTATTTTTCTACGGCTTCTCTTGTCTCATCCGTAGCCAGTTCCTTCGCCATAGCGTGTTCCGGTGCCAGTACCATAAAGGTTGCACCGTGAAGGGTATCCGGTCTTGTGGTGTAAACAGTGATTTTTTCTTCTCTTCCTTCTACCGGGAAGTCTACTTCTGCACCATAGGATTTTCCAATCCATTCGGCCTGCATTTTCTTTACTTTTTCCGGCCAGTCCAGTTTGTCCAGGTCATCTAAAAGACGGTCTGCATATTTGGTAATTCTCAGCATCCACTGACGCAGGTTTTTCTTGGTAACTTCAGAACCACAGCGTTCACATTTGCCGTTTACCACTTCCTCGTTGGCCAAACCTGTCTTACAGGAAGGACACCAGTTAATTGGGAATTCCTTTTCATAAGCCAGGCCTTCTTTAAACATTTTTACAAAAATCCACTGCGTCCATTTATAGAAAGCAGGGTCTGTAGTATTGACTTCTCTGTCCCAGTCATAAATAGCAGCAATGTCGTTAATCTGTCTTTTAATGTTTGCAATATTGTCTGCCGTAGATTTCGCCGGGTGGACTCCCATTTTAATGGCATAGTTTTCTGCCGGAAGACCGAAAGCATCCCAACCCATAGGGTGAATCAGGTAATATCCCTGCATCATTTTGAAGCGGCTCCACACGTCAGAGATTACATATCCTCTCCAGTGTCCTACATGAAGTCCGTTTCCTGACGGATATGGAAACATATCCAGACAATAATATTTTGGTTTGTTTCCGTCCTCTACGTTGACTGGGTGTTCCTCCCAGTTTTTACGCCATTTCTGTTCAATCGCCTTATAATTATAAGGTACTGCCATAATTTCTTCCTCCTTCACATCAAAAAATGCCCTTCCGTCTCCTCTTTAGAGACGAAAGGGCTAATATTCCGTGGTACCACTCTAATTCGCAGACTCTTTTGCGTCTGCGCACTCCTTTTTCTGTAACGGGAAATCCCGCCCGTATCTACTTGTGACTGTTTGGGTCTGTTCAATCCGGGAACTCCGAGGCGAGTTGGGAATCCTGCATACCTGCCTTGCACCACCCGGCAGCTCTCTTTCTCTTCGTTTTCCACGTTTCTATGCGGTGTTTCTTAATACTCCTCTTCAACGCTTTTCCTTATAAAGCTATTACACATTTTACCCAGTGATTGCCCCTTTGTCAACCCCTGCACGCCTTTTTTCTACTCCTGTTCCTCTTCTCCCATGGAAACAACGGAGCACACCGTATTTCCGGGCAGGAAACTAAGGCTTAGGGTATCTCCCGGATTATAAGCAATCACCTCCGGAAACTCGGTAACCGGAATATCAAAAATCAGCGTGCCTTCCAGTTTCTGAGCCCCTTCCTCTGGAGGAGTAAGGACCAAATCCGTATCATCAAAGGTCACATAAAAGTGTGAATTTCCGTCAAGAACAGCCTGGGCAATTTTTTCAATCTTTCCGGTAACTTTATATGCCTCCTCTGTCTTTCCCTTTGTACTTTCACCACCGTCTGCTTCCAGCAGTTTTTCATAATTTTTTTCACACTCTTCCACCGTATCTCCAATGGCCACCGTCTGATATTTCTGAACATTCACCATGGCATACTTTTTCACCAGGCCCGCTCCATCCTTTAAGGCTATAAAGTACGTCGGCTGGTCGGAAATGTTCAGAAGAAGCGGAAAAGCCGCCTCATATTTCAGGTTCTGCACCTGTCCTTCCGCAGAGTCCATGGCAGAACGCTCCTGAGCGCCGTCACACACATAATACCGGGTTTCCATCGTTCTCTGATTCATCAGCACAAAACCTACATTGGACTTGTCACCGCTGACCGAGGTCACGCCTGTGTACACCCACACATCATCCTCTAAGGCCAGGTAGTTAAATCCGTCTGTGGTTTTCAGACATCCCTTCTGTCCCAGAATGCTGTTAAAAAATCCGTTTTTCAGCATACCGTGGTAATTATACAGTTCCAGAAGAAGGTCCGAAGGATAGGCCCGGTCCACCCACTGAGGGCAGTCCTCGATTTTGTATTCTGTCGTTTCTCCTGTCTGAGCATTACACAGTATGACTTTTCCAATAGTCTGACCGCCGAAAAGCCCAATATTAAATTTTTTCACCGGACAAATCCAGTAAGGTGTACCATCGTCATCAATCTCAAAACTCAACTGGTCAAACATATAAGTGGGATACCGGAATCTCAGATGACGGTAAATATTTCGGTTAAAGTATTCCGATTCCGAATATTTAATGGGCTTATCCAGCTTTACCAGTTCCGTATCCTGGGTTGCCATATCAATGCGGATATAAGCTGGAATCCCCTCTTTCTGATTTGTCAGCCATTTAATTCCGTTGGCGTAAACCAAAGGGGAGACACGATAAGGCTGTCCCTGGTAATTAATCTGGGAATACAGACTGCTCACCTCAAACTGTGACACCATGTCCACCATACTTCCCATTTTTCTGTTTCCCAGAAGTTCTGCCGACTCCTTATCCAAAAGGGGAATCTGGTCATAACTGATTTCTTTAATATCTTCTGCAAAATCCCGTTCTTCGGGTGTTACCAGCTTTTGGTATTTCTTTGCATTGATAATAGGGGATGACAAAAGAGCCCCTGCCCCATATACCACTGCAATAGCCAGAATCACAAAGATTCCTCCCTTTAGCACCTTGTTGGTCCGCAGTTCCTGCACACTGGAAATCCGCTTTTTGAATCCATACAGCACCAGCACTGCCACAACCAGGGCTCCCAGAAAGAACCAGAAACCGCTTTCGTGAATGTTGACTGCCGGCAAGGTGACATAGTAATACAAAAATGCCAGAACCAGAAGCGTCAAACCTGCTGCAATTTTCTTTTTCATAGTTTTACCATACCTTTCCAAGCAGATTTTTCTGCTTTGTTCCTCATTGTAGCATGCCCGGCACACAGTTTCAACAATCCGGGGGCAAGTTCCTATAAAGGTTACATAAAGATGACCGAATTTTACAAGACTCTCCTTTAGAAAGCGTTCACGTCAAACGGGACTGCCGCAGCAGCCCCGTTTTTACAATATCACTTCTGTTTTTTGTTGTTTTCTATTCCTCTTCTGCCTTTGCACGGGCTTCAATTTCTCTTTCCTGAATATCAGAAGGCGCCTGTTCATAGCGGGCAAATTCATAGGAGAATAATCCGCTTCCGCCTGTCATGGAACGCAGGTCTGTGGAGTATCCGTAAATGGACAGCATAGGAACGTCTGCTTCTACAATGGTATTGCCCTTATGTGCAGGGTCTGGATTCATGCCGAGCACACGGCCTCTTCTCTTGTTTAAATCCCCCATCACATCACCAGTGAATTTATCCGGTACACTGACTTTCATAGAAACAATAGGTTCCAGAAGAATGGGAGACGCTTCCATAAATCCTTTCTTAAATGCCTGAATGGCAGCAGTCTTAAATGCCATTTCGGAAGAGTCTACCGGGTGGTAAGAACCATCATACAGCGTAGCTTTCACACCCACTACCGGATATGCAGCAACCGGGCCTCTTAACACAGATTCCTGAATACCTTTTTCCACTGCAGGGAAGTAGTTCTTGGGAACTGCGCCGCCAACAACAGTCTGTTCAAATACATACGGTGTTTCCAAATCACCGGAAGGTTCAAAAGTCATTTTCACATGACCGTACTGACCGTGACCGCCGGACTGTTTTTTATACTTGTATTCTACATCTGCTTTTTTACGGATGGTTTCTTTGAAAGGAACCCTGGGCTCAGAAAGCACAATGTCTACTTTGTAACGTTCTTTCAGCTTGCTGACTACAATATCCAGGTGCTGCTCGCCGATACCGTACAGCAGGGACTGATGATTCTGGGAATCGTTTACTGCTTTCAAAGTCAAATCTTCCTGCATCATCTTGGACAGCGCCTGAGACACCTTATCCTCATCACCTTTGTTTACGGTTTTATAGCGTTTATAAGTATAAGGAACGGAAAGTTCTGTTTTCCCATAAAGGATAGGGGTATTTTTTACTGCCAGAGTATCTCCGGTTGCCACTGTATTTAATTTGGCAATGGCTCCGATATCACCTGCATGCAGTTCCGGCACTTCTATGGGTTTGGAACCTTCCAGTACATACAGCTTATTCAGTTTCTCTTCCGTTTCTTTTCCCGTATTGTACAGCGTGTCATCGCCCTTGATAACACCGGAGCAGACTTTGATAAGCGAATATTTACCCAGGAAGGGGTCTACAATGGTTTTAAATACATAGGCAGATTTTGCCTTTGTAAAGTCATAATTTGCCTGATAAATTTCGTTTGTCTTTGTGTTCATACCGGCACAGGCTTTCTGATCCGGACTTGGGAAATAGCCGCAGATGTCATCTAACAGATTGGCTACACCCTGAATGTTTATGGCAGAACCCATACACACCGGAACAATGCTGCCGTCTGAAATGTTGGTTTTTAAGGCAGCGGAAACTTCAGCTACGGAGAAGGCTTCTCCTGCAAAATAACGGTCCATAAATTCTTCACTGATTTCTGCTACGGATTCCATCAGCGTTTCGTGGTATTTCTCCAGATATTCCTCCAGATATTCCGGTACCGGGCATTCCTTCTTCTGCCCTCTTTCAATGTATCTGCGGCCTGCCTGTTTCACGATGTTGACATAGCCCACAAATTTGCCGTCCTCACGGATAGGCATGTGAAGAGGTGCGATTTTCTTACCGTAAAGTTCAGTCAAATCTTCTACCACCTGACGGTAACTGACATCATCCATATCCATCTCTGTCACAAAGAACATTCTGGGAAGATTGTATTTCTCACACAATTCCCATGCTTTCTGGGTTCCCACCTGAATGCCGCTCTTTCCGGAAACCACAATAATTGCAGCATCGGCTGCTGCCACCGCTTCTTCCACTTCCCCCACAAAGTCGAAGTATCCCGGTGTATCCAATACATTAATCTTTACTTTTCCCCATTCAATGGGAACTACAGATGTCGTAATAGAGAATTTTCTCTTTATCTCCTCTTTATCATAATCACTGACGGTGTTTCCATCTGTCACTTTCCCCAAGCGGCTTGTAATACCTGATAAATAAGCCATTGCCTCTGCCAGACTTGTTTTTCCGGCACCCCCATGGCCGAGCAGGACCACATTTCTAATTCTGTCGGTTCTAAAAACGTCCATATGTAATACCTCCCAAATTTATTATGTGTATATTTTACTAAAAATCTTTCAAAATTTCAAGTATTTTATTCAAATTAAACAAGTTATTTTGTTTTTTCGCTTTAACGCGCGAAATCATTGACTTTTTCTCTCACCTGTCATAAAATGATACTGTTTGACAGGATATTTATAAGATAGAAGGAGTTAAAATACATGGAAACCACAACCATTGGTTTTATCGGTCTGGGGCTTATCGGCGGCTCCATTGCCAAAGCAATACGAAAATTTCACCCGGGATATCAGATTCTGGCCTATAATCGTACAAAAGATGTGCTGGAGGACGCGGTCTTTGACGGCATTGTAGATATTGCCTGCACGGAACGTGACACCCGCTTTGCCCTCTGTGACTATATCTTCCTCTGTGCTACAGTGGACTACAATCTGGGGTGCCTCCCCTGGCTGAAGCAGACCATTCGCCCGGGATGTATTCTCACAGATGTGGGCAGTGTAAAAGGAGAAATTCACAAAAAAATTACAGCGCTTGAAATGGCGGGAAATTTCATTGGCGGACATCCCATGGCAGGAAGTGAGAAAACGGGATATGAACATTCCACGGACCATCTTATTGAAAATGCCTACTATATACTCACCCCTTCCGAAGAAGTGGGACTGGACAAAATCGGCAGATACACCGAACTGGTTTCCTCTATCGGCTCTCTGCCCATGATTCTCACCTGGGAGGAGCACGACTACATTACCGCCTGTGTCAGCCATCTGCCTCACATTGTGGCCGCCTCTCTTGTGAATGTGGTACAGAAGCTGGATTCTCCTCTGGAACACATGAAAACCATTGCGGCGGGAGGTTTTAAGGACATCACCAGAATTGCCTCTTCCTCCCCTCACATGTGGCAGCAAATCTGTCTGGAAAATCCGGAACACATTTCCAAAGTTCTGGACGAATACATCCGTCTCATTGTGCAGGCCAAGTACCTGGTAGACCAAAAAGATGCGGATGGACTGTATGATATGTTTGCAAACTCCAGAGATTACCGCAATTCCTTCAGTGACGCCCCCAGCGGTCCTCTGAAGAAGTCCTTTACCCTGTACTGCGATGTGGTAGATGAGACAGGGGCTATTGCTACCATTGCCACCATTCTCTCCATGAACAGTATCAGCATTAAAAATATCGGGATTCTTCACAACCGGGAGTTTGAAGACGGGGTTCTGAAAATTGAATTTTATGATGAGGAAGCCCAGAAGCAGGCGGCAGAACAGTTGAAGAAACGAAATTACATCATTTACGAAAGATAAACAGGAGGTGGCCTATGAGGTTTACAAAATCAGCGCCCTTAAAAGGCGAAATTACGGTTCCGGGAGATAAATCCATTTCTCACCGGGCTATTATGCTGGGTTCTCTTTCTGAGGGTACTACGGCTGTTACCAATTTTCTGGAAGGTGCGGACTGCCTCTCTACCATAAATTGTTTCTGCAGCATGGGCATTGAGATTTCCCGAACGGAAAGTGAAATTCTCATACACGGCAGGGGACTTCACGGACTTCTGGCGCCTGCTTCTGTCCTGAACGTAGGGAACAGCGGAACTACCATGCGCCTGCTGTCCGGTATTCTGGCAGGACAGAACTTCACAACGGAACTGACCGGAGATGCTTCTATTCAGAAACGACCTATGGCCCGGGTTATCACACCGCTGACTTTCATGGGCGGCTCTGTGGAAAGTCTGCGCGGCAATGGCTGCGCTCCTCTTTGCATTACCGGAAAACACTTAAAAGGCATTCACTACCAATCTCCCGTCAGTTCCGCACAGGTGAAATCCTGCGTACTTCTGGCCGGACTTTATGCAGAAGGGGAAACTACGGTGACAGAGCCTTTTCTCTCCAGAAACCATTCCGAGCTTATGCTGCGTTCCTTTGGAGCCGAAATTTTCAGTGAAGGAACAACGGTTTCTATACAGCCGGAGCCAAAGCTTACAGGACAGAAAGTAGTTGTTCCGGGCGATATTTCTTCGGCAGCGTACTTTATTGCGGCGGCTCTTCTCATCCCCGGCTCAGAACTGCTGATTAAAAATGTGGGAATCAATCCTACCCGTGACGGGATTTTGAAGGTCTGCGCGCAAATGAATGCGGATATCCAGGTTTTAAATCCGCGTGTTCAGTGCGGCGAGGACGTGGCTGATTTGCTGGTGAAACACAGTTCTTTAAAGGGTACGGTCATCGAAGGAGCTCTGATTCCTACTTTGATTGATGAATTGCCTGTTCTGGCCGTTCTGGCCGCCTTTGCCGAGGGCACGACCATGATTCGGGACGCACAGGAATTGAAGGTAAAGGAGTCCAATCGGCTGGATATTATGGTACATCACCTGTCTGCTATGGGGGCTGACGTTGTACCTACTGAAGACGGTATGATCATTACAGGCGGCAAAACACTTTATGGAGCTGTTCTGGACAGTCATCTGGACCACCGTATTGCCATGGCTTTTGCCATTGCAGGCATGGCGGCAGAGGGAGAAACAGAGATTGCCAGGGCAGACTGTGTGAATATCTCCTATCCGGGGTTTTATAAAGACCTGGAGAAGCTGGCATAGAAAAAGGGAAAGAAAAAGCGAAGGACTCTGTAAACTGTAAAGTCCCTCGCTTTTTTCTTTATTCTATCAGCATCGCATCTCCAAAACTAAAGAACCGATACCGCTCCTTCACGGCTTCCTCATAAGCCGCCATAATATGGTCTTTCCCAGCCAACGCGGAAACCAACATCAAAAGTGTGGATTCCGGAAGATGGAAATTAGTAATCAGGGCATCTATCATCTTAAACTGATATCCCGGATAAATGAAAATTTCCGTCCAGCCGCTTTTGGCCTGGAGCATTCCGTTTTCATCTGTAGCAGACTCCAGAGTTCTGCAGCTGGTAGTGCCCACAGAAATCACTCGTCCCCCATTTTTTTTCGTATCATTAATGAGTTTCGCCTGCTCTTCTTCTACCACATAAAACTCGGAATGCATATGATGTTTCTCCACATCATCTACCTTTACAGGCCGAAAGGTTCCAAGCCCCACATGAAGCGTCACATGGGCGATGTTTACTCCCATATCCTGGATTTGCTGCAGCAATTCTTTCGTAAAGTGAAGTCCCGCAGTAGGAGCCGCAGCGCTTCCTTCGTTTTTTGCATAGACGGTCTGGTAGCGCTCTTTATCCTGCAGTTTATGGGTAATATAAGGAGGCAGGGGCATCTCACCCAGCTGATCCAGTATTTCTTCAAAAATCCCCTCATAGGAAAACTGAATGAGACGGTTTCCCTCTTCTACAATATCCAGCACTTCTCCGATTAAAAGTCCATCTCCGAAGCTGATTTTTGTGCCCGGCTTTGCTTTTTTACCGGGTTTTACCAAAGTTTCCCAGATATTGTTCTCTTTTCTCTTTAAAAGAAGAATTTCAATTCCTGCATCTGTGCCTATTTTACTTCCGTACAGGCGGGCAGGAATTACACGGGTGTCATTAATCACCAGACAGTCTCCAGGCTTCAGATAATGCACAATATGCTTAAAATCTGTATGCTGGATTTCTCCGCTCTTTTTGTCCAAATGCATCAGCCTGGAAGAAGAACGGTCCACCAAAGGGTCCTGGGCAATCAATTCTTCAGGTAAATCATAATAAAAATCTGCTGTTCTCATGGCTTACTTCCCTTCTTGTATAAAATGCCGCAAAAATATCATAAGAAAAGACTGCTACGCCGCAGTCTCTTCCAAGTTCTCTTAAATCCTATTATAATATACCACATCTTCTGCCAGAAGTATAGCCTTGTTTTCCTTTATTTCTACAATGTTGGCACAGCAGTTGGGCGGCACGCACCCGTGCCAGAAATTTTCTATACCGGCGTCTTCATACACATTCTGCAAAAGTGCTCTTACCATACAGCCGTGGGCTGTAATCAGAATGGTTTTGTCCTGCAGGTCTTCTCTGGCAGTCAGTTCCTTCCAGAAATCTTTTGCTCTGGCACAGGCCTGAACAATTTCTTCGCCGCCTTTTGGTGCCTGATATACCTCAATATGATGAAAAAAATTATCCAGCATATCCTGAGGCAGAAGGGCAGATTCTCTGCCCTCCCATTCTCCAAAAGAAATTTCCCGAATTCTGGCGTCCTCATACACCGGCACCTGGCGATCCCTCAGGATATACATGGCTGTGTCTTTTGCCCGCTTTAAAGGGCTGGTAAAACAGCAGGCAAATGGAATCTCTTTTAATGCCTCTGCCGTCTGTTTTGCCATTTCAATACCCTTTTCATTCAGATTGGTATCCGACACCCCCTGCAGTCTTTTCTGCACATTCCATTCTGTCTCTCCGTGACGGATAATATATAATTTCATGGATGGACTCCTTTTATTTACGCAGTTCGATTCCCAAACCTTCCAGTCCGTTAAGAATCTTCTTCATCGCTGCATTTACATCTGCGTCTTCCAGTGTTCTGTCTTTTGCACGGAAGGTTACAGAGTAAGCAACGGATTTATAGCCGCTCTTAATCTGGCTTCCTTCGTAAATATCAAAAAGCTGATAACTCTCCAGAATCTTGCCGCCTCTTTGGGCAATAATCTGCTCAATCTGTCCGGCCAGCACCTCTTTCGGCACGACCATACTGATATCACGGCTGACTGCCGGGAATTTCGCAATGCCTTCATATTTTCTGTCAAAGGTTGCATATTCCAGAATTGCCGGAATATCCAATACAGCCACATAAGCCTTTTCTCCGATTCCATAAGAAGCAGCTACCGTTGGATGTACCTCGCCCATGTAACCGACAACGGTTCCGTCATAAATAATTTCTGCCTGACGTCCCGGGTGCAGGAACGGCTTTCCAGCCTTCGGATTGTATTCTTCTTTCTTATGCATACCAATTTTATCCAGGAATTCCTCTACCACGCCTTTCATGGAGAAGAAGTCTCCTGCGCCATACATACCCAGAGTAAACATCATGCGCTCTTCCGGAAGCTCCGTAAGAGGCAGGCTCTCTGGCAGGTAAATATTTCCTAATTCATACAAACGCACATCTTTGTTTCTTCTCTTGTAGTTGGTTCCCAGAGAAGTCAGCATACCGTTTAAGGAAATGGTTCTCATAATGCTGAAATCTTCTCCCAATGGGTTGGAAATCACAATGGCTTTTCTCAGTTCATGGTTTTCCGGAATCAGCAGCTTATCAAATACCTTCGGACTCTCAAAAGAATAGCAGTATCCCTGTGAAAAGCCGTTGAATTCTGCCATATCTCTGGCTACCTGCTCAATACGCAGCTTAAAAGGCAGTTTTCCTGTCGTAGCCTCTCCCCTTGGAAGGGTGGTTGGAATATTGTCATAGCCGTAGAAACGCGCCACTTCCTCTGCCAAATCTGCCATGCGGAAAATATCGTGGCGGAACGTAGGAGCAACAATTTCATTTGCAGCTGCATCGTATACCAGTTCTACTTTTTCCAGATATTCCAACATCTGCTCCTTTGTCAAATCCGTACCCAGAAGGTCATTGATTTTTTCCGGATCAAAAGCCACTCTTACGGGTTCTTTCTTTTTAGAGTAAACGTCTACCATACCGCCTACCACTTCACCGCAGCCACATTCTTCAATCAGCTGGCAGGCTCTGTCAATGGCTGCCTGTGCATTGTTAGGGTCTAAGCCCTTTTCAAATTTACCGGAAGCGTCTGTACGAAGTCCCACTTTTTTGCTGGAAAGACGAATATTTACGCCATCAAAGCAAGCCGCTTCCAGAAGTACGGCAGAGGCATTTTCGGTAATCATAGAATTTTCACCGCCCATAATACCAGCAATGCCAACCGGTTTCTTGCCGTCGCAAATCATCAATACGGATTCATCTAAGGTGCGTTCCTGTCCGTCCAGAGTTACGAATTTTTCGTCTTTTTGAGCACGGCGGACAACGATTTCCTGATTTTCAATGGTCGCCATGTCATAGGCATGCATAGGCTGTCCAAACTCTTCCATAACATAATTGGTAATGTCTACAAAGTTGTTAATAGGGCGAATACCATTGGCAGCCAGACATCTCTGCATCCATTTTGGAGAAGGTCCGATTTTTACGTTTTTTACCACTCTCGCACAGTAACGGGAGCACAAATCTGTATCTTCTACACGAACTTTGATATAATCGTGAGCGTCTTCGCTGTTTCCCTTCACCTCCACAACCGGCGGCTGGAAGTTCTTCCCAAAAGTTGCTGCAGCCTCTCTTGCAATTCCGATAACGCTGTAGCAGTCTACACGGTTAGAAGTGATTTCGTATTCAAAAACCACATCGTCCAAACCAAGCGCATGAATGGCACTGCTGCCTACCTCTGCATCTTCCGGGAAAATGTAAATGCCGTTTTCCGGTGCTTCCGGGTAAAATTCTGTAGTAGAACCCAGTTCTTCAATAGAGCACATCATACCGCAGGACTGGATTCCTCTCAGCTTTCCGGTCTTGATTTTGATTCCTCCCGGTGTCTTTTTCCCATCATGGCCGCCTGCCACACGTCCGCCATCTAAAACTACAGGAACCTTATCTCCTTCTTTTACGTTTGGCGCACCCGTGACAATCTGAATGGTCTCGGCTCCGATATTCACCTGGCAAATAATCAGTTTATCTGCGTCCGGATGTCTCTCGATTTTCTCAATCTGTCCGATTACAATTTTTTCCAAATCTGCGTCCAGCTTTTCAAAGCCTTCCACCTTTGTTCCTGATAACGTCATTGCGTCTGTATATTCCTGAGCCGTAACGTCCAAATCAGGCACATATTTTTTAATCCATGATAAAGATGTATTCATTCTTCTCTCTCCTCCTAGAACTGACGTAAGAATCTTGTGTCGTTTTCATACAGCAAACGCATATCGTCAATTTCGTATTTCAGCAACGCGATACGTTCCAGCCCCACACCAAAGGCAAAACCGGTGTACTCTTCCGGGTCAATGCCGCACATTTCCAGTACATGAGGATGTACCATACCACAGCCTAAAATTTCAATCCAGCCGGAACCTTTACAAAAACGGCAGCCCTTTCCACCGCATTTGAAGCAGGAAACGTCCACCTCTGCGCTTGGCTCTGTAAATGGGAAATGGTGCGGACGGAATTTCGTCTTTGTCTCCGATCCGAACAATTCTTTGGCAAACTCTTCCAGAGTTCCCTTTAAGTCTGCAAAAGTAATGTGTTTGTCAATTACCAGTCCTTCAATCTGGTGGAAGGAAGGAGAATGGGTAGCATCTACCTCGTCAGAACGGAACACTCTTCCCGGTGCAATCATACGGATAGGCAGTTTTCCTTCTTCCATAACACGGGCCTGTACCGGAGAAGTCTGGGTACGAAGCACAATGTTTTTGTTAATGTAGAAAGTATCCTGCTCATCTTTTGCCGGATGTCCCTCCGGAATATTCAGTTTTTCAAAGTTGTATAAGTCGTATTCCACTTCCGGACCTTCTACCACTTCATACCCCATACCAATAAAGATTCTCTCTACTTCTTCCAGGGCAATGGTATTTGGATGTCTGTGTCCCACTTCCATTTTCTTTGCGGGAAGGGTAACATCAATGACTTCCTCTTTCAATTTTTGTTCCAGAGCAGCTGCTTCCAGTTTCTTCTTGGTTTCTTCCAAAAGTTCTTCAAGTTCTGCTCTTGTCTCATTGACCCACTGTCCAACCTTTGGTCTTTCTTCGGCAGCTACATCCTTCATACCCTTTAATACAGCTGTCAGTTCTCCTTTTTTTCCTAAAAATGCAACACGCACTTCGTTTAATTTGTCCAGGCCATCTGATTCCTGAATGCGCTTGCGGGCTTCCGCTTGAATACGCTGTAATTTTTCTCTCATGATATTCTCCCTTCTGTATCATAACAAAGCCATTTTATGAAACAAAAAAACTCCGCCCCAAAAGGGACGAAGTCAAATTCCGTGGTACCACCCTTGTTCCTGTCAAAACAATCAACAGGCACTCGTATCTGTTTAACGCACAGTCACGTCATTTCTTACTCTTCCGCTTATACAGAATTTAGGAAATGCAACTCCGGTGGGAACTTCAATATCTGTCTGAACTGAAGAGAGCTTTCAGCCGATGACTCTCCTTCTCTGGCAGGAAACAAATATCTACTTACACTTTCCTTGTCTTTGTCATATCTGACCTATATTGTAGCCACTTTCTCAGTTTCTGTCAAGAATTTCTTTTTTCTTTTCTGTTCCTTCTCCGGCAGCTGCCTTTTTCTCCGGCTCTTCTTCCTCCTCCGACCTGGTCAGCTGATAATATTCCCGCCGTATGGCTTCTCTGGCTGCATCATGAACCCTGCGAAATTTTTCTTCAAAATAATGGTTTATCTGCGCCCCAATCATCACAAACATCATACAGAAATACAGCCACAGCAGAACCAGCACAATGGTGGTCATACTTCCGTACATATTGGTAGCGCCGTTGTAAACGTCAATGTAAATAGAAAAACAAAAAGAAAATCCGGACCAACACAAAGAAGAAAATACGGCTCCCGGAAACTGGCTCCAGAAGGTCGCTTTTCTGTTTGGAATAAATTTATATATCAGCAGGAAAACCAGACACAACATGCTTAAGGTAATCACCACACGCATACTGATAATCATTCCCACCAGCTTATCCAGAAACGGAAGGCGCTTACTCAGTTCTCTCTGCAGACTGTTTCCAAAAACCTGCAGCGTCAGGGTCAATACAATAGCAAGGACAAACACCAGCGTATAAAAGACTGCACGGATTCTGGTTACAATATAATTACGGGTCTCTTCCACCTGATAAATACAGTTGAATCCATTGGTTAAAGCCTGAATCCCCTTACCGGCAGACCACATAGCCATAACTGCGGAAACAGGCACAACACCCAGAGACTTTTCATAGACCTCGCCTACAATGCCCCGGATAAAACTGTCAAAATTTTCCGGACATATCTGCATTACAGCCTGTATCACTTCTTCTCTTGTCAAAGGAGTATACTTTACAGAGGTCATCAAAAGCAGCATAAAAGGGATAAAGGAAAGTATAATAAAATAAGCGGCCTGAGCTGCGTAGGCTGTAGTATGATTTCTGCTCATGCTGTTTGTAAAGCCTATAACGGTATCCACCGCTTTTCTGAATCGTTTCATACAGACTCCCCTCTGTTCCTTTTCACACAATTTCGCCAATTATATCACGAATCTGCTCACTTGACAACCTGGTTCAAATTTCCGATTTCAATATCTTTGTAAAAATACTGCAGAATTTCCTCCCAGTTTTTCCCCTGGGCAGCCATGCCTTTCGCGCCGTTCTGGCTCATACCCACACCATGTCCGTAACCTCCGCCGCTTATCTCCCATCCCTCTGTCACACCTTCCGTATTCTTCTGCTCCTGCAAATCAAAATAAGCGCTGGGCAAAAGCGTACCTCCCCTGGCCTCAGAACCATCCTGCCGAATAATGGTTGCTCCTACAGGCGCCAGCAGAGAACGGATGTCATATTCGCTGCGGCACTCTTTTATGCCTTTATCTGTATGGACAGCCAGCTTCAGAACGGCATCTCCCTCTCCTTTCTCCCGGATTTCCAATGCCTCTACGGCTTTTACCTCCGGATAAAGCTTCTGCACATTTGACAAAACGGTTTCTTTTGCCACAGATACCTTCCATTTGTACCAGGGTTCTGCTGCATCATAACTGCATGCCACACTCTGCAGATAAGAGGAGGGGGCAGAAGCCTCCCATACCTCGTCCGTACTGGTCTTTCCGTGAGAGGTAGAAAAATAATAGGCGCAGATGGGCGCCCCGTCACTCAGCAGAATCTTTCCCGCCGTGTTTTCTACTGCTTTGGTACTGCTCTCCGCCTCCGGGCTGTTCTGATACACCTGAAAGGCCACACTGTCGTCTACCTGCGCGCCCAAATCCTCCAGCTTGCTTTCCTGCATCTGTACACTGGCATAGGTACGGGCGCAGACCGCCTGGGCTTTCAGCGCCTCCTCCGGATAGGATGCAGGCATTTCACTGGGAACCACACCGCAGAGGTACTCTTCCAGGGGCAGCGTATTTACCATACGCAGCCCCTTCTCTTCCCGGTATACTGTCAAACTGCCGCGATACCGGGGGTTTCCCTGGCCCCGTTCTATGGAAAGCAGCTCTATCCGGCTGTCTTCTTCTAAAGGCTTCAGGGACAAAGTTCCATCCGAAATCTGCGGGCTGTCTGCATCCAAAGTCAGAATTTCCCCATCGGGAATCTGTTGAGACTCTGCCCCTTCCAGTTCATAATTCCCGTGCACTTTCAAAGAAATCTGTTCATGAAAATAGCTTTGATACCCTGACGTCATGAGCAGTACCTTGATGTCCGGTCCTTTTCCATAGGTTTCCTGCACATCTGCGGCGGCCGACTGTGTCTGCTGACTGTCTTCCTGTGCTGTCTGTTCCTGCTGCTTTTGTGCATGCTCTTCTTCAGCCTGCTGTTCAGGCTGAAATTTTGTCCCTGCGCTTGCCCATTCATTCTCCCTTAAAGCATACTCCTTCAGAATTTCTTTCCCGGCATTTGCTTGCTTCTCTCCCGCCTTTCCTGCACACCACACAATCAAAATTCCTACCAGAGCAGCTCCGATAATCAGGAGTTTCCATTTTAATTTTTCTTTCCAGTTCATATTCCTAATATATGTGGGAAATTCCTTTTCCATACGCCAGAAAGAGTCCCGATTTCGGAACTCTTTCTTTTTTGCTTTATTTTTCTGATGAGAACTTGTACACCGTTACCGTATCGTATTTTTCTCCCGCTTTTAATACAGAACTCTGAAACGCCGGCTGATTGCAGGCATCTGGATAGTATTGGGTTTCCATACAGAAGCCGCCCCGTTTTTCATAAACACAGCCTTCTTTTCCGTTTTCTTTCTCAATAAAGTTACCGATATAGAACTGCATGCCCGGAAGGTCTGTGAAAACTTCCATCTCAATACCGGATTCTTTGCAGACAATTTTTGCCGCCTGCTGCAATTCTCCTTTTTCACGGCAGAGGGCATAATTATGGTCATAGCCGCCCAAAAGTTTCAGCTGTTCAAAGTCAGCTTCCACATCCTGTCCAATGGTCTTTGGCTTAGTAAAGTCCATAGGTGTCCCTTTTACCGGAAGAATTTCTCCTGTAGGAATGGCTTCGCTGTCGCTGACCGGTGTGTATTCCGGTGCAAAAATCTGCACCACATGATTCAGCATAGCCTCTGCACCTGCTTTATGTCCGGCCAGATTGAAGTAAGAATGATTGGTCATATTCACAACCGTATCCATATCCGCACTTCCTTCATAATGCAGCACAATCTCATTTGCTTCTGTCAGCTCATAAGTCACATACCCGGTATAATTTCCCGGAAATCCCTGGTCACCGTCCGGACTTAAAATTCCGAAGGTAACACTGTTTTTTTCTTCATTGATTTCTGTTACATTCCATACACGGGTGCGGTACCAGTTGGGACCGCTATGTAAATTGTTTTTATTGTCATTGACGGCCAGCTGATATTCCTTCCCATTGATGGTAAATTTTGCAGCTTTGATACGATTTCCGTTTCTTCCCACCACGGCGCCGAAATGCCCTGGATTATCATAGTATCCTTCTGCACTGTCATATCCCAATACCACATCCCGAAGGTGTCCGTCCCTATCCGGCACCAGTACTTTTACCAGCGTGGCTCCAAAGTCACTGACCGCTATAGTCATATGATTCTCATTTGTAATCTCGTATAAAAAAACCTCCCGGTTGTCCGGACTTTTCCCGAATAACTGTTTCTGAATCCCCATGTTTCTCTACCTGCTTTCCTGTTAATGTTTAAAAATTCTGTTTTTTCATATGAAAAAAACCCTTTTCAGGGTCTTATTTTTTATCCCAGAGTGCCGTTTCCCATCTTCTGACTCCTAGCTTATGCTAGGTGGGCAACCGCAGCCGAATCTTCTGTCTTCCGCTGCACAATGACGGCCTGACATCTGAGACGGCAATATAGGAATCCCGTTTAAAGTAATGTAGGTTCAAAATAAATGGGAGCCTCGTACACCCCAGGACTTTTCTTAATTGTTATTATACTCTAGTATATGAAATATTTCAACAAAAATGCGCCAATTCACACAGAAAAATTTAACAACTTTTTAACCACGACTGCGCTTTTCCAGATATTCCAGGCAAATATTTCTGATTTCTTCCATTCGCCCTCTGGTCACTTCTGACGCATATGCCATGCGGTCAATGTTGTGATTTACATAGTCATGCTCCAGAATATATCGGAAACTGGAGGGAAAGTTCAAGTCAAAAATAAAGGCCAGGTAAGAAATCCACATATCGAGATGTGTGGTTCGCTCTCCTCTTAAAATGCACCGGTTTTCTCGGATTGCTTCCAGAATATTATCGGAAACCGTTTCTTTCTCCACAACCTCCTTTGACACATCAAAATGTGCTTCGAGGCTTTCTGTAGCCTTCACCCGGAAATTGTCCAGTTTGTCCGCATCCCGGATAATCCTGCAGTGAAGAAGCGCTCTCTCATCTGCAATTTCAGGCAGCGCATAGCGGGAATGATTGGCAATGGCCTGACGGATAAGCTCATCATATTCCTGAGTCTCAAGGAACTTCCGAATCATACCCTCCTGAAACAACACCTGCACACCAAAATCCGCATGATCCATAATGTTGTCATCATAGCTGTTGTATTTCTTCAGCTGCTCAAACCGGCCGATATCATGAAGCAAGGCAATCAAAAGTGCCAGCTGCGTATCCTCTTGGGAAAGCCTCTCATGCCTGCAGATATATTCCGCTGCGTCCACTACACAGAACGTATGAATTCTCTTTAATTTGATTTTTTCATCCTTCTGGTCATAGGACTGCAGATATTCCCGAAAACTTTTCTTCGCATACTCCAGGTCAATTTTTTCCATATTCTCTCCTCTTTCTGCCGAAGCATTCTCATACACCCAGGATTTCTTTCACAGCCTGCGGCATTTCCTCTGCTGCGATTACCCGGTCATGGAGAACCGGTGCTGTGCGAATTTCTTCAATAGCTTTTGGCACTCTTACTCCGGCAATCCGGGACAACTGGTCTACCAGCTCAAAATCAGACAGGGCGTCGTATTTTCCATCAATGGAATTCATCACACTTCTGGTAAACTTAAACGGACTTGCTGTAGAAGCGATTACGGTCTTTGTCTCGTCTTTGGTCTCCTGACGGTATTTTTCGTAAACCGCCTCAGCCACTGCCGTATGGGTATCCATAACATAACCTGTTTCTTCATACAGTCTGCGGATAGCCCCGGCTGTTTCTTCCTCTGTGGCATAGTTTCCGTAAAATTCCTGAAGATTCTGCTTCATTTCATCCGTAATTTCATACTTTCCGTCTTTCGCCAGACCCTCCATAAGCCGGCTGTTTTTCTCTGGGTCATTTCCGGCAATACGGTAAATCAGCCTTTCCAGATTGCTGGAAATTAAAATATCCATGGAAGGTGAATTCGTAAGCATAAATGCTCTGTTCCTGTCATAGCAGCCAGTGGAAAAGAAATCATAAAGAACTTTATTTTCATTGGAGGCACAGATAAATTTTCCAAGGGGCAAACCCATAAGTTTTGCGTAATAAGCTGCCAGAATATTTCCAAAATTTCCGGTAGGCACTACCACATTGATTTTCTCACCCTCATGGATTTTTCCTTCTGCCAGAAGTTTTCCGTAAGCATAGACATAGTATACCACCTGTGGAACTAGACGGCCGATGTTAATCGAGTTTGCAGAAGAAAACTGAAAACCTGCTGCATCCAGCTGCGCTGCCAGTTCTTTGTCGTTAAACATTTTCTTCACACCAGTCTGGGCATCATCAAAATTCCCGGTAATTCCCACTACATAAGTATTTTTCCCCTTCTGTGTCACCATCTGCTTTTCCTGAATAGGGCTGACGCCATTCTTGGGGTAAAACACAATGATTCGGGTACCCGGTACGTCTGCAAAGCCTGCCATAGCCGCTTTTCCGGTATCTCCTGAAGTAGCAGTGAGAATTACGATTTCATTCTTCACCTGATTTTTCTTTGCCGCTGTTGTCAGCAGATGAGGAAGAATGGAAAGCGCCATATCTTTAAATGCAATGGTTGCTCCGTGGAACAATTCCAGATAAAAAGTGCCGTTTTTCTCAACCAAGGGGGCAATCTTTGGGGTGTCAAATTTTTCATCATAAGCATTCTCTATGCACTGCTTTAATTCCTCTGCTGTAAAATCTGTGAGGAAACGGCGCATAACCTCATAAGCAGTCTCCTGATAGGTCATGCCTGCCAGTGCGGACAACGGCAGATCCAGCTTTGGAATCCTGTCCGGTACAAACAGCCCGCCGTCTTCGGAAAGTCCCTTTAAAATTGCCTCTGATGCTGTATATGCTTTGTCTGTTCCTCTTGTACTTCTGTATAATACCTGCATATTTCCGTCCTTTCTTACGGATATGTATAAAAATCATGTACTCCGTATTTAAACAAAAATTTCAAATCTTTTTTAAACCATGCAACATTGCCTTTATCTGCATACGCCTCTTCTACAAAAAACAAAGCACCCTGGGAATAGTCCTCGCCGTCAATGGCCCGGTTTACGGCTTCTCTGGTTTCTTCAGAGACCGTTACTGTGTAAATCCTGCCATCTGCTGTAGGGGAAAACTGAGGACTTCCCGCTACATTCTCCCAAACCACGTCTGTCACGGTGGATGGAAACTGAGGGCTTTTTACACGGTTAAAAATCACATTAGCCACCAGAATCTTTCCTTTCATATCTTCGCCTCCGGCCTCTGCCTCTACGATTTTCAGCAGGGTGTTGTAATCCTCATCCGACATAGGTAACTGTTCTTCCGATATCCCTATGGATTTATCCTGAAGCTTTTCCACTTCCCGGGCACCCTGGTCACTGAAATCCAGTTCTGAAGCCAGTTCTCTTCTTCCCATGCGCTGCCCTACCAGAACCACTTCAAAGGAAGTTCCCAGTTTTTCTACTTCTGTCTGGGTATTCTGACTGATGAAAACACCTTCCACAATGGAATCCAGCCCGTAAGTGCTGTTCTTCTCCGGCTCATCCTCATCCTCTTCTTCCGATTCGGCTGCATAGACTTCATGAAATCCTGCGGCATGTACCCCGTGGCAGGCAAAATCCAAAGCAGCCACGGCAATAACACCTAACAGAAAGATTGCTTTTTCTCTTCTGCTCTTTTTGGAAATCTTGACTCTTGCCGCAAATCTTTCCATCTTCTCCATAAGGTAATGAAAACCGGTTAAAATTGCACATATAATGTCCATACGTTTTTCCTTTAGCCTGTTGTATTTTCTAACACTGATTTTCTGAAATTATAAAGGACTTTCGATACCAAAGTCAAGCTGATACCTTGTTTTTAGGAATTCTGCACAATTTCATCTTTGTTTTTCGTATAATATTCTCTGTTTATCGATTATTAATCGCCGTGACCAAAGCGTCAATAGAAGCGCTGATAATGTCCGCATCAATTCCTGCTCCCCAAGCCAGTGTTCTGTCTGGCTTCTGGATTCCCACATAGGCAATGGCTCTGGAGCTGGAGCTTTTTTCCAGAGCATGCTCCTGATAAGTCACCAGTTCAAACTGCAAATCATAAGCCTGCTTCAACGCATTGCTCACAGCGTCCAGACGTCCGTTTCCTGCTGCCCGGGTCGTAATGGTTTTTCCGTTAAAAGAAGACGTCACTTCTGCCTTCATGCTGTCTGCTGTCCGGTTAAAGTGTACCTCACGGACAGAAAATGGAGAAACTTTATTTTCAAAAGTTTTCTTAAACAGTTCAAAGATTTCCTCCGGCATAAGTTCCTTCTGGGTGTGGTCAGAAACTGCCTTTGCCGTATATCCCATAGCCTCCCGCATTTTTGCAGGAAGATTCAGTCCAAATTTTGTTTCCAGAATATAGCCCACACCGCCTTTTCCGGACTGGCTGTTAATACGAATCACATCTGCGTCATAATTTCTGCCCAAATCGGTTGGGTCAATGGGCAGATAAGGAACCGTCCAGTGTTCCGGCTTCTTCTCATCCAGCCAGTGCATGCCCTTTGCAATGGCATCCTGATGAGAACCGGAAAAAGCAGCAAATACCAACGCTCCGCTGTAAGGACTTCTCTCGTTAATTTTCATGCCGGTAAAGTTCTCATACTGCTCACAGATATCTGTCATATGGGTAAAGTCCAGATTTGGTTCTACCCCCTGGGAATACATATTTAAAGCCAGGGTTACAATATCCACATTTCCGGTTCGCTCTCCGTTTCCAAACAGGGTTCCCTCAATACGGTCTGCTCCGGCTAAAAGCCCCATTTCGGAATCTGCCACACCACACCCCCGGTCATTGTGCGGGTGCAGGGAAACTACTACGTTTTCTCTGTATTTCAGGTTTTTACACATATATTCCACCTGGCTGGCATACACATGAGGCATGGAATGCTGTACCGTAACCGGCAGGTTTATAATGGCCTTTCGGTCTGCCTGAGGTTTCCATACCTCCAAAACTGCATTGCACACTTCCAGAGCATACTCTGGCTCTGTTCCCGTAAAACTCTCCGGGCTGTACTCAAAACGGTACTGTTCTCCCGCTTTCTCCGTAAGCTCCTTTAACAGTTTTGCTCCCTCTACGGCAATCCGCAGAATTTCTTCTTTGGATTTTTTAAACACCTGCTCTCTCTGCGCAAGAGAAGTGGAGTTATATACATGAACAATGACGTTTTTGGCGCCTTTTACCGCTTCAAAAGTTTTTTTGATAATATGCTCTCTGGCCTGCGTCAGAACCTGAATTGTCACATCATCCGGAATGAGATTTTCTTCAATCAGGGTACGAAGGAAAGTGTATTCTGTTTCAGATGCGGCAGGAAACCCTACTTCAATTTCTTTAAACCCAATTTTTACCAGTAGTTTAAAAAATTCCACCTTCTGCTCCAGATTCATGGGAATGACCAAGGCCTGATTCCCGTCTCTTAAATCCACACTGCACCATACCGGCGCATGGTCTACATAGTCCTTCTCTGCCCAGTCCATACACTTTACCGGGGGAAGGAAATACTGTCTTTTGTATTTGCTGCTGTTCTTCACTTTCTAGCTCCTCCCTTTTTCACATAAATAATTTCTTATTACGATACCATTTTAAAGTGTAAACGTCAATCGCAAATTCCATAAAATATGGAAATTTCTTTGCCTTTATCTAATTCACCGGGGCTTTTCTGAATCTCCAAATCCAGATTCCGCAGCACATGACACCCACCAGCAGAGTGAGCATGCTCTGCAGCAGTTCAGAAGCGTTCTGCAGCCTGCCCGTCAGGTTTTCTATTTTCAGAGTCTGCCACAAATCGCTGTTCCAAATCCCAAGGCACAGAAAAACCAACATCATCAGTGCAGTAGCACCCTTTATGCCAAAACGGTGCAACACCAGCGCACATATACCTCCTATCCCCGTAAAAAACACTGCCCATGCAGCAATTTTTAAAAGCACCATACTTCCGGATACAATCCCCAGCTCTATTCTGTCATATTTTCCCGCTATTATAGGAAAAATCTCGTTTAAGAACCGGCTTTCCAAAAGCAGCAAAAAAGTTCCTGCCACATATACCCAGACAGTTCCCAGAAGATATTGCCTTCTGGTTCTGCCAAATCCCACAGCCCAGTCAAAGCTCATATACAAATCTGCCACTATCCATGATACGGCTACAAATCCAGCTGCTATCCATGGAAATTTCTCTGCACTTATGCGCTGGCTGAAGCCCAAACATTTATCCAGTCCCAACACAGCCAGAAAGAATACCAACAGAAACAAACCCATTGCCAATAAATCTGTTTTCTTTATCCTCCACTCTGTTTTTATCTCTCTCATAACAACCTCCTAGATGTGTACTTCCGCTTTTCTGAAAAATTTCCAGGAAAAGAATACCAATAAAATTGTTCCCAGTAAAAACACCGCTGCCCAAAGCAGCCAATTTTCTAAAACTCCTGAAATCGGCCATTCCATGTGAATTTCTCCGTTTTTTATAAAATCCATTGCCATAAAAGCCACCACAAATCCAATAATTCCAGAGATACACAAAATGGAAACCAGCATCAGTCCCTTGTATCTCATTCCCAAAATGGACATACATTCACAGATACTCTGCAAGAACAGCAATAAAAGCCCCCAAAACAACAATTCCTTTAAAAAAATCCTGCTGCGTTCCTGTCCGGATAAGAAAAAAGAGAGAATACCTGCAGTAAACAGCGTTGCAATTTTCATTGCCTGCATATCTCTAAATACCTGTTTTCTTGTGCATCCAAAACTGATTTTCAAAGGTTCTGTACTCTCGTACAGAAGAATCACATTGAAAGCGCCCAAAACCCCGGCTAGAACAATTCCGGGTAAAGAGAAATAATTATGAATGACCGTTTTGGCACTTTCCCAGGAAAATTCTTCTCTCCTTACAGCTATAAGCACCAGCAAAATACCCAGAAACAAGGCCATACCGCACAAATTGTCGGCTGCATGATAAAACCAGGACTTCTTCTTTCTCATACGCGTTCCTCCCCTCCGCACAGGGCCACAAAGATTTTCTGGAGATTGACTCCCTGCAGGGTAACGCCCTCTCCCCCGGAAAGCCGTTCTCCCTCCCGTAACCGCACCAATGCACTTTTGCTTCTTCCCAGAACTTCCGGGCAGTATATCTGCTTTCCCTGAATAAGCCTGTCTACGGCTTCTGTCTTGCCGCTGACATACACACTGTGTTCCAAAAGGTCCTGGGTATTCTCTTTCAAAAGAATTTTTCCCTCATGCAGAAAAATCACTTCTTCAAAAATATCTGCGGCTTCTTCTATAATGTGAGTAGAAATGACAAATGTTCTTTCTGTTTCGGTAAATTCTTCCAGTAAGAGCCTGTAAAACGCTTCTCTGGCCACCACATCCAGACCGGATACCGGCTCATCTAAAAAAGTGAAATCCGCCTTGCTGGCCAGCGCTACTACAATTTGCAGCATAGACACCATTCCCTTTGACAGTTTCGTAATCCGCTGTTTCCTGTCCAGGTGAAAAAGTTCTGTCAGGCGTTGAGCCATATCTTTGTCCCAGCGGGGAAGATAGGTTTCTGCCAGCTTCAAGTATTCTTTCACTTTCAGCCCGGAAGCATTGCTGTTGGATGAAGTGATAATCTCTCTGGCAAAATAAATATGGCTTAATGCCTCTGCATTTTCCCAGATTTCCCTGCCATCCAGGAGAATGTTTCCAAAAGATGCCGGATTCTGCGCGGACAAAATGGACAACAGCGTCGTTTTTCCTGCTCCGTTTCTTCCAATCAGACCGTAAATTTTTCCTTTTTCCAATACCAAGTCGATTCCCTTTAAGACTTCTTTCTTTTTATAGTTTTTTCTGACATCCCTGCACTCTATCTTCATAAATTCATACCTCCTGCTGGTTTCCTCTTTCTGTTGTAATCATGTCAATCAAATCTTCTTTCGTAATGCCCAGACTGGCTGCTTCTGTCAGCATACCCTGAATATAAGTTTCAAAGAAATTTTCTCTTCTGCGCTTCTGTATGGTCTTTTTGGCTCCTTCTGCCACAAACATGCCGATACCCCTTTTCTTATACAAAATACCTTCGTCCACTAACAAATTTACCCCCTTTGCCGCTGTCGCCGGATTAATAGCATAGAGTTTTGCCAGTTCATTGGTACTGGGTACTCTCTCCTCCTCCAGCAGAATATCTCTTAAAATATCAGTTTCAATCATTTCTTTAATTTGTATATAAATAGATTTTTCCTGATTGAGCAATTCCTGCAATCTCTTTCACTCCCTTTCCTGCTGTAGAAAATTTTTTATCGGTTTTCCAATGAATCCCCTTACTTATATGGTTCATTACTTATGTAATTAACCATATCGCCAATCTTTGCGATTGTCAATATCTTTCAGGAAAATTCAAAGCTGTTTCTTTATCACTCTATTGTGTCAGTTTGAAAAACAGTGTATACTAACTATAACATTAACTGGAAGGGGGAATTCCATATGCTGCCTACAAGAGAGGAAGCCAAAAGACTGCTGCAAGAGGGAGAATACTGCAACCCCGGTCCATGGGGCAATCACAGTCGTATTGCCGGGGACTGCGCACAAAAAATCGCTCAAGCCTGCGGCAATCTGGACTCCGAAAAAGCCTATGTTCTGGGATTGTTGCACGATATTGGCAGAAAATTCGGCATCCGTCATCTGGGACATGTTTCTGACGGATATTCCTATATGATGTCTCTCGGATATGAAGAAGCTGCACGGGTATGTCTCACCCACTCTTTTCCCAATCAGAAACTGGAGGACTATGTAGGGAAATATGATACTACGAAAGAAGAACTGACTCTGATTCAAAACACTCTGCAGAAAATTTCCTTTGACGAGTACGACCGCTTGATTCAGTTGTGTGACGCTTTGGCTGGAAGTGAGGGCGTTCTGGATATAGAAATCCGCATGGCAGATGTAAGGCGCAGATACGGCTTCTATCCTGAGGAAAAGTGGAAAAGAAATTTAGCACTGAAAAAATATTTTGAAGAAAAAATCGAAAGAAATATTTATGATGTGGTAAAAATTTCTGGTCAAAAATAAACTTCTTGATTTAAAAGCAAATCTCTGCCTTGGGTGTTTTGTTACGCAAGAAAACATTGATATTTCTATTACACAAAATACATCCAATGTAAATGACAAATTGCAGGAAATATTTCACAACATCGATTTAATAGAAGGTGATAACCATGAAGAGGATACTCCATAATCCTATATTTAAAATATTTTTTACTAAGAGATTTATAAAAAATAGCACCTTTTTGAATGTACTTTAATTCTTACAACGGTAAAAACAAATTAAACTGCCCTGCCAATGCAGAAGCAACACCTTGACAATATAATATACTTACTCAAAGAATCATTGGCGTTTTAACACATACAGAAAAGAGGTGAGATAAATCATAAATAACAAAGTATTCCCCGTTGCATCTTATAATAAAGAATTTAATAAATATCTACCTGTGCATTTTGAACAGGACTTTATATATCAATCCTTGGGGTTAGAAAAACATATAGCGAAACGACATCCTGAGTGTCTTCCTTATCTCAGATTTATCTCCTCTATTATCTCATCTCCTGATTATATCGGAGTAAATCCTAATGAGATTGGTGATAGTTTCGAGCTTGTTAAGATTTTTAATGAAAATATCCAAATTGGAATAAAACTTGATATCAAAGAAATTTATCTATATGTTGCTACGCTACACACCATTACAAATGGCAAATTAAAGCACGGTATAGAAAATGGTCGCTTAAAAAAATTTGACAGATAGTATATTTTCCGCTATAATGGTAATACAATAAATTGAGTCGCAAAGGTCGGAAAGGCTCCCGACACACTCACAAGAGTACCTGAGATGCTGGATACGCCGCCCAGCTTGTGATTCAATTTAAAACCGAAGGTGTTTCCATTGCGGAAGCACCTTTTGTTTTTATCCCAAAATAGAACAGGTAACTATCACGCTTTAGTGGTCTTAAAGATATACCCGGAGTGTCATCCGGTTGGATAACACATAATTGTTCTTTTATTGAATAACACCTTGATAATATAATAATACTTACCCAGGGAACTTGGGGACGTGCTCTCACCTATTCCGAGACCTTACGGAAGGCGGTGATTATTATGAGTAGATATGAAGAATGAAGTCTAATCGTAAGCGTTGCTTTACTGATTGTTGCAATTCTAAATCTTACACATAAGAAATAGCCGTCCTGCTCCTGAGAAAAGTAGACGGCTATTTCTTCTTATCGCACTGTACACGCTCCTGATTTCGTTATACAACGACTTTCTGGCATAGATGGAAAAATTTCTAAACATGAAGCCGTATAATGTAACCAAGGCACTAAAACGAGCGTTAAAGAAGAATGCTCTCCCAGATTTTCGTTTTCATGACTTACGTCATTATGCAGCGTCTATCCTGCATGCTATCGGAATACCGGATCAGTACATTATGAATTATGGTGGATGGAAGACAGATTATGTCATGAAGAGTGTATACCGAAATGCTATTGATGAAGAAACACAAAAAATGCAATATTAAGAACTATGCAACACGAAATTAAAAACCCCTTGATTTACAAGGGGCTTAGGTATCGGGGCAACAGGATTTGAACCTGCGACCTCACGGCCCCCAGCCGTGCGCGCTACCAAGCTACGCCATACCCCGGAACGAGTTATATATTATCAGATTACAAAGAAAAAAGCAATAGTTTTTCAAATTTTTTTCACAATTCTTAACATGCTTAACAAAAAGACTCAGGCGAACACTCCAATAAGCCGCCTGTCTTTTACAAAGACAAGACGGCTCATGGAGTTTATTCTCATTTCTGTCCGTTGATATAGTTCACCAATCCCTCAGCCTTTATGATTTTCTGCATAAATTCCGGAAATGCCTGTCCCTGGAAGGTGGTTCCCTTTGTCTTATTGGTAATCACACCGCTGTCAAAATCCACTTCCACTTCATCTCCGTCTTCGATGCCTTTAGCCGCCTCCGGGCACTCCACAATAGGCAGACCAATATTAATGGCATTGCGGTAAAAAATCCGGGCAAAGGTTTCTGCAATCACACAGCTGACTCCTGCTGCTTTAATAGCAAGAGGCGCATGCTCTCTGGAAGAGCCGCAGCCAAAATTTTTATCTGCCACAATCATATCGCCTTTTTTTACTTTTTTCACAAACTCTTTGTCAATATCTTCCATACAATGGGCTGCCAGTTCTGCCGGGTCTGAAGAATTCAGGTATCTGGCAGGAATAATTACGTCTGTATCTACATTGTCACCATATTTAAAAACTTTTCCTGTTGCCTTCATTTACACATCCTCCTTATAACCCTAATTCCTGAGGCAGAGAAATCTTCCCTGTCACTGCGCTGGCTGCCGCCACTGCAGGACTCGCCAGATAAACCTCTGATTTCACATGTCCCATACGTCCTACAAAGTTTCTGTTGGTAGTGGAAATACATCTTTCCCCTTCTGCCAGAATTCCCATGTAACCGCCCAGGCACGGACCGCAGGTAGGAGTACTTACTACAGCGCCTGCCTCAATAAAGATTTTCAACAATCCCTCTTCCATGGCCTCAAGATAAATCTTCTGGGTCGCCGGAATCACGATACAGCGAACCCCCTTCTTTACCCTGCGTCCTTTTAAAATCTCTGCGGCACAGCGCAAATCATCAATTCTGCCGTTGGTACAGGAACCAATGACCGACTGGTCAATCACCACATCCTCCTTAAGATCTTCCACCACTCTGGTATTGGAAGGAAGATGGGGGAAAGACACGGTGGACTTCAAAGTGCTTAAATCAATGGTATATTCTTCCTCATAAACCGCATCCTCATCTGCCTCGTACACCGTATACGGGCGCATGGAATGTTCTTTCATGTAAGCTACTGCAAGGTCATCTACCGGAAAAATACCGTTTTTGCCGCCTGCCTCAATAGCCATATTGGCAATGGTAAAGCGGTCATCCATGGATAGATTCCGAATCCCCTCTCCTGCAAATTCCATAGATTTATAAAGGGCGCCGTCCACACCAATCATACCGATAATATGAAGAATTACATCTTTTCCGCTGACCCACTTAGCCGGCTTGCCCACCAGATTAAACTTAATGGCAGAGGGTACCTTAAACCAGGCCTTTCCCGTTGCCATGCCTGCTGCCATATCTGTGCTTCCCACACCTGTGGAAAATGCCCCTAAAGCGCCGTAAGTACAAGTATGAGAATCCGCACCGATAATCACGTCTCCTGCCACAGTCAGACCCTTTTCCGGAAGAAGCGCATGTTCAATTCCCATTTCTCCCACGTCAAAATAGTTGGTAATCTCGTGACGACAGGCAAACTCTCTTACACATTTGCAGTGTTCTGCGGATTTAATATCTTTATTAGGAATAAAGTGGTCCATAACCAATGCCACTTTGTCTTTATCAAACACGGTATCCACCGTCATTTTATCCATTTCGTGAATAGCCACCGGAGAGGTAATATCGTTTCCCAGTACCAAATCCAAATCTGCTTCAATCAACTGTCCTGCTTCTACTTTATCCAATCCGGCATGAGCTGCCAGAATTTTCTGCGTCATTGTCATTCCCATATGTTCTCTACCTCCTGCTATTTCTGCTATTGCCATTCTATCATATGTATTGTTATAATAGAAATACATAAAAAGTATGTCAGACATAACTTTGATTTATAAATATACAGAAAGGATAAAACTTTATGGACCAGAATCTTTCCCTGTACAAAGTTTTCTACACCGTTGCCAATACCGGCAACATTTCCAAAGCTGCTGCAGAGCTTTTTATCAGCCAGCCAGCCATCAGTAAATCCATCCGCAAGCTGGAACAAAATCTGGAGGTCACTCTTTTCTCCAGAAATTCCAGAGGGGTTCAGCTGACCGAAGAAGGGGAGATTTTATACGATTATGTACAAAAAGCTTTTTATTCCCTTCAGTTAGGAGAAGCCCAGTTAAAAAAGATCAATGAGCTTGGCGTAGGACATCTGCGAATCGGCGTTTCCACCACACTCTGCAAATATGTGCTTCTGGATTACCTGAAGGAATTTACCATTGCCCACCCCCATATCCGGATGACCATCGAATGTCAGTCCACCAACCACACCCTCCAGCTCCTCCGGGAAAATAAAATCGACCTGGGTCTGATTGGAAGACCGGAACGGCTGCACCATGTGCGTTTTGCATCTGTAGGAGAAATTGAAGATATTTTCGTCAGCACAAAATCCTACCTTGAAAACCTGGCTTTGAGAACCAGCCAGCAGGACGATATTCTGAGGACGTCAGCCCTTATGCTTATGGATAAAGAAAACATTACCCGGCAGTATATTGACGACTATCTGTCCCTGCATCACATTGAAAACAACAATGTACTGGAGGTATCCGCCATGGACTTGCTCATTGAATTTGCCAAAATCGGCCTGGGAGTGGCCTGCGTCATCCGTCAGTTTGTAGCGCAGGAACTGAAAGAGGGCACACTGGTGGAAATCCCTCTTGAAATTCCCATACATAAACGCGAAATCGGCTTTGCCTACCTGGCAGATTTTCAGGCCAATCCCGCTATTCGGGAATTCATAGATTTTTACAGAAACCGCTCTTAAACTGCACAGCAACATATGAAACAAAAAAGGCTGCCCAAAGGACAACCTTTTTTGTTTCGTTCTTTATCTTGCTGCAATATCATAAATACTTCTTACCCGAATTTCTTTTGCATCTCCGGAAAGAATCCGCACTCTCTTTTCTCCGGCTTCCATATCAAAGTAATTGTCAGACAATACCCAGTCCTCATTTTCATTTAAAAGTTCCACGGAACCGGCATACTTTTCTGCCCGTACCAACAGTTCGTCCCCTTCCCGCTCTACCGTAAGGTTTGGATTTGCATACTGATAGAACTTTGGCATGGAAAACAACACGCTGCCTTCTGAAATCACTTCTCCATTCTGCAGGCAGCTGTAGAATACATGGTGTTCCTGCAAATCGGCCTGAGGATACTCTTCTTTCTCCAGCCATACGCCGGAAAGAGGTTTGACGCAGACTTCCCGCTCCTTTTCTTCCCCTACAATCCGGGATTGGCTGTCACGCAGACTCCAACGCACCAGAACCTTCTGCTCCTGCAGCGTTTCGTTTGCCACGTGCAGACGAATACTCTTCTCCACCTCATAAGGTCTCGCGTTCACGTTCGGGTCCTGAGAAAGCAGACCCTCTTCATGACAGGAAAGCAGAACAGGTGCAAAAAATCTCTTTTCAAAGTAGTGCAGAGCCTTCCATCTTCCATAATAATCAATGGAAGACCAGGAAGCTACCGGCCAGCAGTCATTGAGCTGCCATACAATAGCGCCCATGCACTCGCCTCTGTTTCTTCTCCAATGCTCTACCCCATAGCGCATAGCCTGAGCCTGCATAAGCTGGGAGGCGTATACAAGATGGGATAAATCCTTTGCATAAGGGAAATACTGCGCCATGTAAACCATCATTTTAGCGTACCCATTTTCACTTCTCTGGTGTTTTTCCATCACATAGGAAAATACATTTCTGTCCTCCGGAAGCGTAAAGCTTTCAATGGTTTTCATAGCCGGAAGAGATTCAAAACCAAACTCGGAGGCATAACGGAAATTATGCTTGCGGTATCCGGTAAAGGGTTCGTATCCGTGCCATACTTTCCAATAATGGGCATCTCCCCTGGTTTCATCCTGAGGGTCATCGAAATCCCCTCCTGAAGATGGACTGGATGGCCAATAGAAAGTATCCGGGTCCTCTCGCTTTACAATTTTCGGAATCACATAACTGTACATTCTGGTATAATCTCCCAGAAGTTTCGGGTCCTTTGTGTAGCCTTCTACAATCATGCCTTCCATTTCATTGTTTCCGCACCAAAGACCCAGGCAGGCATGGTGGCGGATACGTCTTACATTGTCCTCGATTTCTCTGGAAATATTTTCTTCAAAAACTTCGGTCAGCTGATAGGTGGAGCAGGCAAACATAAAGTCCTGCCAGATTAAAAATCCATATTCGTCGCACAAATCATAGAACCAGTCCTCCGGATAATAAGCGCCGCCCCAGACACGAATGGCATTGTAATTTGCCAAAGCGCACTGTTCCAACAGTTTTTTCGTCTTTTCTTTACTGGTTCTGGGCAGAAAACAATCTTCAGGAATGTAGTCTGCACCCATGGCAAAAATGGCAACGCCATTGACTTCATGGGCAAAGGATTCTCCCCACTGGTCTTTTTCCATGTGCATTTTCATAGTGCGAAGTCCGATTCTTCTCTCCCACACATCTTCTGTCTTATCCCCGTTTAAAAGTTCCACCCGCACAGTGTAGAGAGCCTGCTCTCCATAACCTCTTGGCCACCAGAGTTTTGGATTTTCTATGACCAGTTCTTTTGGAGAATTTTCTTCTGTCAGAACGCTTCCATCCGGTGCCGTCACGGTAACACGATAGCGAACCCTCTCTCCCCTGTGAGTTTTCAGTGTATGAACTCCAAAGGAAAGCGTCACCTGACCATGCTCATGGCTCTGACGCACACAGACATCTTCCAGTCTGTCCTCATCTATGCCTTCCAATATCACATCACGGAAGATTCCCATGTCCGGAAGCTTGGGCGCCCAGTCCCAGCCAGACATACAGTTGGATTTTCTCAGATACGGAAATCCGTCTATGGTATCTGTGTTACAGGGAATTTTCCCTTGCAGCCGATTCTGTTCTTCCATATAAAGAATCGGAGAGTGAAACCGGATTTCCAGCAGATTTCCCTTTTCTTTTAATAACTCCCTGACGGAAAATTCCCAGGTGCGGTGCATGTTATAAGTATTTCCCACATGGGTTCCATTGAGATAAATATCTGCCAGAGTATCAATGCCGAGAAATTTCAGCCTTATCTGGCTGTTTTTCATCATCTGCTCTGTCACATCAAACTCTGTCTGATAAGTATAGTCCTCCCGGGACAACAAAAGAGCTTCCTTTTCATTGTCCCGGTAAAACGGATCTTCTATCTCCCCATGGGAAAACAAATCATGATATACGGAAAACGGTACCTGTGTATCCAGAGTTTTCTCTTTCCACAACAGGTTCCAGCCCCCATTCAAATTCTGTCTTTCCATTTCCTTGTCTCCCATCTTATTTCAGCAGTCTTATTTCAAAATGACTCTGTAAGTCTTGATTTCAAACGGCTTGATGTCAACGTCAAAACCCTTGTCCGTATGTGCAATCTCGCCTGGTATCTCTTCTTCCATCAGATTACATTCGCAAACTGACTCAATTTCTTTGCCCATACCCAGAGAAAGCTCTGCATGCGTCTTTGTATTTTCGTACTCATAAGCACGGATGATCATGCCGTTTCCATCTTCTGCCAGTTTCACAGTCTCTACCATAACATTTTTCTTATCCACAGTTAAAAGAGAAGCCTTTCCTGCTGCCTGTGTCTGTTCTTTTGCCAGCACCGGATAATTGAGGCAATAACTTTCTCTTACCGTATCGCAGTCCCGAAGATTTCCTTCGTGAGGATACAGAGAATAGGTAAAGTAATGCTCTTCCTGGTCTGTAACCGGATTTGGCTCAATACCGGATTTGATTAAGGTCAGTCCAATCACAGAATCCTTTACAGAATGTCCGTATTTGCAATCGTTTAACAGGCTGACTCCATAATGCCCTTCAGAAAGGTCTATCCATTTCTGTCCGCAGGATTCAAAACGGGCCATATCCCAGCTTGTGTTGGTGTGCACTTTTCTGGTCAGATTTCCAAACTGCACATCAAAAGCAGCCTCATCTGTATGAATATCTACCGGGAAGTGCACTTTCAGAAGGTGCTGGTGTTCTTTCCAGTCCACATAGGTTTCAAAATCAATTCTTGCAGAATCAGCATAGAAATAAATCTTCTGCTTAATCACAGAATTGCTGACCTTGCGCTCCAGCTCCAGAACTGTGCAGACAGGACCTTCCTCTTTCCATTCCATACGGGACAGTTCTGTAATTTCCCAGGATTTCTCGGTGTAATAAATATCAATATCCCAGTTATCGTAATAAATCGGTTTATCCTCATACATACAGAAGAGATTTCCCTTTTTGCCCTGCTGCAGCACTTCCCTTTTGTTTTTCTTATCAAACACAGAGGAGAGAAGACCATTTTCGTCCACCTCTACTGTATAAAACGGTGTTTCCAGACAGTTACCCTGGCGTCTGAATGAAGATGGCGCTTTGGCTGTGCTTTCCACCTTAAAGGATTCATAGCCCTTAGAAGGCAGATTTTCCACATAAGCTACCCCACGGTCTTCCAGTGTCTGAACGGGATATACTTTTCCGTTCTCTGCTACCAGCGCACCGGAAACTTCTTTTGGAAGGCTGACCACATCACTGCGTTCAAAACCAAGGGTATTAAACAGAGTAACGTTTTCTCCTTCTCCTGCCACTGTTTTCATAGAATCTCCAAGAAGTGCACATCCCTGTTCTTCCAGTTCTGCATACTCCTTTTTTGTCACTTCATATACTTCATGAATGGATGAGCCGGGAAGAATGTCGTGGAACTGATTTAACAGAATGACTTTCCACATCTTATCCATTTCTTCTTTTGCGTAAGCAGCGCCCTTCCAGGAAGCCAGAAGTTCCAGAAGTTCCAGATTCATCATCAGCACTTCGCTCTTTCTGTTGGAGCGTTTATTTCTCGCCATGGAAGTGTAAGTACCTCTGTGGTATTCAAAATACAGTTCTCCCTCCCAGGTAGGAAGTCTGCGGTTGTCCTTTAATTTTTCATACAATTCATCAAAATAAGTTCTGGAAAATTCCTGACGTACTTTCGGAAGTCCCTTGATTCCTTTTTCCATACGCAGAGAGGTTTCCAGCATTTCTCTTGTAGGACCGCCGCCTCCGTCTCCATAACCGTAGGAAATCAGAATGTCGTTGTTGATATCCTTGTTCTGATATCTCTTCCAGCCGCCCATCAGCGCGTCCGGGTGCAGAATTCCGTTGTAGGTTGTAAAGAAATCATCTTCGCTCTGTCCCACGCCCAGGGTCGTTACCAGGTGGGTAAAGACAGAACTTCCGTCAATGCCCTTCCACATAAAAGTATCGTAAGGCATTTTGTCAATCTGATTCCATGCCAGCTTTGTGGTCATAAAGTAGTCAATACCGCTTTTTTTCATAATCTGCGGAAGCGCACCGGAATAGCCGAATACGTCCGGCAGCCACAGAACCTTGCAGTCTACGTCAAATTCGTCTTTGAAGAATCGTTTTCCATACAGGAACTGACGTACCAGAGATTCTCCTGACGTCAGATTGGTATCTGCTTCCAGCCACATACCGCCTTCCGGCTCCCAGCGTCCTTCTTTTACCCGCTCTTTGATACGGTCATACAACTTCGGATAACGGTCTTTTAAAAATTCATAAAGCTGGGGCTGGCTGGACATAAACTTGTAATTGGGATATTCGTCCATTAATTTCAAAACGGTAGAAAAGCTTCTTGCCACCTTTTCTCTGGTCTGCTCTACGGTCCACCACCAGGCCACATCAATATGGGTATGTCCGATACAGGTGGCAATCACATCACTGTAGCCTGCCATATCTTCATACAGAGCCTTTTCCAGATAAACCTCTGCTTTTTCCACACTGTCATAAAACTCCGGCGAATAGGGATTTCTCAAATCCAGCAGATTTACGGCTTCGTTCATGACATGTTCCAAATCCATACGGTTTTTGTCATCTTTATCCATACGGCTAAATGCCCAAAGCGGAACCATCAGGTCATAGTACAGCTTTTCAATCCGTGTGTCTGCCACCTGCATTTCCATAATCATGTCAAATTCTGAATGAAGTATTCCGGTATAGGCCTGAATATCCAGTCTCCAGTTCTCTCCCCCTTTGGCCTCTGCAGCCATCTGCACAATGCGGTGGTTCATATCCATACCCTGCGTTTCTTCTCCGTTGACAAATAGTAAAAACTGCGGATTTTTCGCATCATCCCATTCTTCAATCTGGGTTTTCACATGAAGACGCAAGGTTTTTCCGGCTAATTCTTCCGGCACGGTATAATCTGCGCGGAACCAGTAATGTTTATCCGGTCCGTACCATTTCATGGTCTTTGGTGTAAAGTCCTGCCATGCCTGTTCTGCTTTTTCCGCTTCGTCCGGGTAAAAAAAGCGTCCTTCTTTATAAAGAATGTGTTCCATTGGCATGTTCTTTACCGTAATTAATTTTTTCAGTTCATCACAGATGACCTGTATTCTCTTGTCAAGAAACCACATATATTCTTTTCCTCCTGGTTTTTGTATTTTATAGAGAAAGGGACATTCTCTCCATTTGTGAAAATGCCCCTCTTCTTACCATTGTACTTTTTATTTTGCAGCATCTACCTGCTTCTGAGCTTCCTCGCGGATAGTATCCCAGCCGGCAGCTTCCAGTTCATCATGAATGGTTTTTACCAGTTCTCTCGGATCCTGTGCGCCTGTGAAGAATTCAGATTTATATTTTTCGTATACGGAACGGCAGTTTGCAAGTTCTGTTTCTACGTTGCTTGTATCCATATCAAATCCAAGCATGATAGATGGTGTTGCTTTTTCGTTCAGTTCTTTTACTTCATCCCACTGATTTACTTCCTCTGTAGCAAGCTGTGAAACATCAAAGTAACTGCCCTGTGTATAACCAGCCATAGGCCAGTCTGTATTCAGTTTGTTTACCTTCTTATCATCTGTATACTCAAAGTTTTCGCCTTCTACCCCATAGTACAGCCAGTCACGGACTTTGGTATCTGTGTTTACAAGCTGTAAAAATTCCAGCGCTTTTTCAGGATGTTTGCAGCCGGAAGAAATTGCATTAATAGAACCTCTAACACTTGCATTGGATACGATGGTATCTGTAAAAGCCACTGCTTCACAGTCATCAATACCATTGCTTGGGCCCCATGTTGTCTTTGCAGCCTGGCTCCATCCCTGTGCTGTAAAGAACGTTTTGTATTTGCTGGAATCATCTGCTGTCGGTGCATCACCGTTGATGATGCCTTCTTTGTACATTTTATGTATAATATCAAGCTGAGCCAGCATTTCTTCATCCTCTAAAGGATTTACAACTGTTTTAGTCTCGTCATCATAACGAATACCCAGAGCCGGAAGACCTGCGCCTAACTGGTCAAAGTATACGGTATTTAAGAAATCAGCACCGGATTTTGACATATAATAGGGAGCAGTTCCTTCCCCTTCTTTGATTTTCTTTAATGCAGGATACAAATCTTCATAAGATTTAATGCTGTTAATATCAATGCCGTACTTGTCAGCAACTGCTTTGTCCCATACAAAGTACTGCGTTACAGAACTGTCTTTGTAGGTAGGAACACCATAGATTTTTCCATCGATTTCCATTGCTTCCCAGTAATCTTCAGGAATCAGCTTTTTCAGCTCCGGAGCGTTTTCATCCAGTATATCTGTCAAATCCAAAAATGCACCTGTGTTTACTTCTGCATTGTAACGTGTCTGGTCTGTAAAAAGAATATCGAAATCTTCTCCTGAGTTTGTGATAACACTTCTTCTGTTATCCCAATCTGCCCATGGAACAATCTCCATATCGATATTGACACCAATTTTTTCTTCCAGATAAGGATTAATCTGTTTCAGCCATGCATCGTAATTATCCGGCATACTGCCGCCTACCTGAATCCATTTTAAAGTAACCACATCTCCATCATTTTTTGCGGTTTCGCTACCGCCTTTTTTGGAATCGCCGCAGCCTGCCAGGAGTCCTAACCCCATAACAGAAGCCAATACCAACGCTGTTGCCTGTTTCGCTTTCATAAAAATCCTCCTTTTGTTTTTGCTTGTTTTATTTTTTTATATCAGCCCTTTACAGCGCCTACAGTCAATCCGGAAATAAAGTATTTCTGGAAGAACGGATAGCTACATGCAATCGGGATAATAATCAAAATGGCCATTGCCATTCTCGCCCCTTCTTTCGGCATACTATTGATATACTGCGTCATAGTTACGCCAAGAGACGGGTTGTTTGCCATTACATCAATACTTCTCTGGATACTGTCCAGGAGGGCCTGTAAAGAGTACAGTTTCTTATCTGTGATATACAGAGAGGATTGAAACCAGTCATTCCAATAACCAAAAGTTAAAAATAATGCAATCGTTGCCATCATAGGTTTAGACAGAGGCAGCGCGATTTTTCCGAAAATCGTAAATTGTGAAGCTCCGTCAATCTGTGCAGATTCAATGACCGATTCCGGTATATTGGTCTTAAAGAACGTCTTACAGATAACAACGTTAAACGAAGAAACACAAAGGGGCAGAATCAAGGCCCAAATGCTGTTTTTCAAATGCATAAACTGTGTATTTACCACATAAGAGGAAAGCATACCACCATTAAAAATCATAGGTATAAACACCACCATGGTAAAGAAATTCTGCATTTTATAATTTCTTCTGGAAATTACATATCCCATCATGGTTGTAAGCATAACGCCCAATACTGTACCTATTACCGTTACCATTACCGAGATTCCAAGAGAAGACAGAATCATTTTTCCCTCTCTGAGCAGGAATGCGTAGGAATCTATGGAAAACTTCTCCGGTATAAAGCGATAACCATTCATCTGAATCGACTTTTCAGATGAAATAGAAATCATGAAAACAAAAACAACCGGAATAATGCAAATCAAAGCCAGTATGATAAAGATGATGTTAAAACACACATCTGTCTTTACTGAAATCCTGTTTAATTTCGAAACCTCTGCGGCTTCTTTTTGTCTATTCTTTTTCATTCTTCCGCCTCCTATATAATTGCACTGTCCGCGTCAATTTTCTTTACAATCGCGTTCGCCACCAGAATCGTGATACAACATGCTACAGACTGGAAGAATGTTGCTGCTGAAGTCATACCAATCGGTGTGGAGGACTGGATTGCATTATACACAAAGGTATCAATCGTTGCCGTCGTATTGAAGATCGAACCGCTTGCTCCCTGTGAAAGCTGGAAGAACAACCCGAAGTCTGAATAAAAAACCTTACCTACATTTAAGATAAACATCATAATAATGACATTTTTCAGGCATGGCAGTGTAATATAACGAACCTGCTGCTTCTTATTCGCACCGTCCATAACGGCTGCCTCATACAAAGTTGTATCAATTCCGGAAATACTGGAAAGATAGATAACCATGTTGTAGCCAGTTGATTTCCACAAATACATGAAAATCAGGATTGCCGGCCAGACACCCGCTTTCATATACCACTGAATCCCTTCACCGCCACCGTCGCGAAGCATGCTGTTAATCAGACCATTGTCCTGATTCAAAAAGGCATCCAGAAAATATGCTGCTACAACCCATGACATAAAGTACGGAAAAAACATCAAAGTCTGATATACTTTTGATTTTCTTTTGCTGTGAAGCAGGCTAATCATAATGGCCAGCCCAACAGAGAAAATCATCCCCAGTACAATGAAAGCCAGATTGTAAAGTATCGTGTTTCTCAAAATCACAAACAAGTCATTAGACTTAATTAAAAATTCAAAGTTTTTAAACCCTGACCAGTCACTATGTATTACATTGTAAATAAAACTTCTTCCGCCTGCAATTTTGTAATTCTTAAAAGCGATAACCAATCCAAACATTGGCAGGAAACAAAACAGTACATACCAGACCGTGGTCGGCAGTGCCAACGCTGTCAGTTCCGAATCATTTTTCGTCCATTTCGGTTTTCTGACTTTCTTTTCTTTCGGGGACTTTCTTACTTTCTCCAAGGCTGTTGCCCTCCTTTTCTTCTTGTCTTATTCCTTGATTTCTTTCACAGAATCTCTGTAAATAATTTTACCCAGTATTCTAAATACTTCTCCCGGCCTGCGTCTGGTTCTTTCCATGTAGCGCATCATACGTTTTGCAGCAACTTTTCCGATTTCTTCGATATTAACCGCCACTGTTGTCAGCGCCGGCTCGCAAAGTTCCGCATAAATATCGTCGTCAAACCCTACAACAGAAATATCCTCCGGCACCCGTATGCCTTTGGCCTTTAAGGTTTTCACCAGCCGAAAAGCAGTTTCATCACAGTTGCAGACAAAGGCAGTCGGAAGTCTCTCCGGAAGCATCAGTTCAATAGCTGCTCCATCCTCATTCCTGTCCGGAATCACCCATTCCTGATTCGGCGCTCTACCGGTTTCCAGAATACCTCTCATAAATCCCAGGTAACGGTCTGTAATACTGGTGGTTCCTCCCACCGTTCCCACAAATCCAATGTCTTTATGTCCCTTTTGTATCAGATAATCTGTCAGCTCATAGGCACTGTATATATTTTCGGTTACTACAGAATCCGATTTGTGTGTCACATCGTAAACATCTACATAAACCTTGGGCAAAGGAATGGTATCTACTGCATCCCGCACTTTTCTGTCCAGGATACCAAGAAGAATCAATCCGTCAACCGTTCCTTTTCGTTCCAGCATATCCAAATCGCTTTGAAGACTTTCCCGGGTCGGAGTAATCATCATGCTGGCACACATAACCTTGCGCAGTTCTGCGATAATTTTCTCGTACATCCCCATATAGAATTTTCCGGCATCTCCGGAATTAAAGCGGTCGCTCATAACAATTCCCACTTTTTTTGCCCTGCGCTGTCCATAATCGGGAAGTATATAGCCATGTTCCTGCGCACTCTGGAAAATTTTCTGTTTCAGTTCCTCCCCTACTCCGTCTTTTCCATTCAGCGCCTTAGAAACAGTCACCTTGCTGATTCCCAGCTCATCTGCAATATCCTGCATAGATACTGTTTTTTTTCCAGCCACTTTATATCCTCCCTTCTTATCCGTTTCCATTTGTTTCTTAACATTTCTTAAATATAACTTAACACAAGTTTTTCTTCTTGTCAACGATTATCGGTATTTTATCTGTTTTTACTATATATAATATATATTTTTTGTAGATTTTTACTATATTATAGTTTCTCCTTCCAGTTCTTTCAAGTATTCTGGTGGATTTCTTTCCTATTTTCTTCTTATCAAGCACAACAAAAGGTTACTTAACACTTTAAAATCCTGCTGCTGTAACTTTTTGCACAGCAAAAAGGACAGTGAAAACCTCTGTTCCCACTGCCCTTTTTGCTTTTTATATTCAGTTTTATGTATCTCTTAGTTATCAATCAGTTTTTCTTTTCCGTTCCAGCTATACAGTTTACGAAGCTCTGCGCCAACTTCTTCTAACTGATGTTCTGCTTCTCTTCTTCTCATAGCGCCGAAGTGCATACAGCCGGACTGGTTTTCCAGAATCCAATTCTTTGCAAAAGTGCCGTCCTGAATATCGGAAAGAATCTGCTTCATGGCTTTCTTTGTTTCGTCTGTTACAATCTTAGGTCCTGTGATATAATCACCGAACTCTGCTGTATTGGAGATAGAGTATCTCATGCCCTTGAATCCACTTTCGTAAATCAAATCTACAATCAGTTTCATCTCATGGATACATTCAAAGTAAGCATTTTCCGGAGCGTATCCTGCCTCTACCAGAGTTTCAAATCCGGCTTTCATAAGAGCAGTTACACCACCGCAGAGAACAGCCTGCTCACCGAAAAGGTCTGTTTCTGTCTCTACTTTAAAGGTCGTTTCCAGAACACCTGCTCTTGCGCCGCCTAAAGCTGCTGCATAAGCCAGCGCTTTGTCTTTTGCTTTTCCTGTGTAATCCTGCTGTACCGCTACCAGACAAGGTGTACCGCGACCAATCTGGTATTCGCTTCTTACAGTGTGTCCCGGTGCCTTCGGAGCAATCATAGTAACATCTACATTTGCAGGTGGTTTAATCTGTCCGAAGTGGATTGCAAAGCCGTGAGCAAACATGAGCATGTTGCCTTCTTCCAGGTTTGGCTCAATGGATTCTTTATACAGTTTTGCCTGCTTTTCATCATTGATAAGAATCATGATGATATCTGCTTTCTTTGCTGCTTCTGCCGCTGTATAAACTTCAAATCCCTGTTTTACTGCTTTGTCCCAGGATTTAGAACCTTCATACAAACCTACAATTACATTACAGCCTGATTCCTTTAAATTTAATGCATGGGCATGACCTTGGCTTCCATAACCAATAATAGCAATGGTTTTCCCCTCTAATAAAGCCATGTTACAATCTTCCTGATAATAAATTTTTACTGCCATTTTTTCTTCCTCCTATTTTTTTTATGTATGTTAGGGATAAAAATCTCTAATAACCGTTTAAAATTCTTCCTCCTCATCGGAAGGGTAGAAAATGTCATCTGCGCCCCTGGAAAGACCTGCAATACCGGTTCTCGCCAGTTCCAGAATCTCATAACCATCTAACAAATCAATAAAAGCCTCCAGCTTTGACTTATTTCCCGTAAGCTCTATAATCATAGATTCTTTGCCCACATCAATAATATTGGCTCTGAAAATATCTACAATGGCAGACACGCCTGCTCTTTGTTCCGGTGTGACTTTCACCTTTACCAACATCAATTCTCTGGTAACACTCTGCCCGTCCTGCAGCACCTTCACGGAGAGAACATCTTCCAGCTTCTCCACCTGTCTGGTAATCTGCTCCAGAATCAGTTCATCTCCCTTACACACTACAGTCATACGGGTGTAATTGGGGTCTGTGGTAATACCTGCAGATAAGCTGTCAATATTATATCCCCGGCGGCTGAATAATCCGGAAACCCGGCTCAGTACACCGGCTGTATTCTCAACCAGAATAGATAATATCCTTTTGTTCATACAGCACCTTCTCCCATGCCTATCGGCTAACTTTTGTTGACATTCTATCAACTATTTTTCCCTTTGTCAATGCATACTGCACGTTATAACTAATTACTATGCAATGCATAATTACAAGTAATATTATTTTCATTCTCTTTGAAGCTAAAAACAGAGCCAGTCCCCTTCCGGTTCCTGACTCTGTTTCTACCTTATTATATATCGTTATTAAATTCCTTTATCTCTTGCCGCTTTCATACGAGCCATAGCTCTAGCCAGAGAAGCCTTGGAAACATAGTATTCCTGCAGACTCTGCTTCTGACGGAGCTGTTCCTCTGCACGTTCTTTGGCATCGCGAGCCCGCTTCAGGTCAATATCTTCCGGCTTTTCAATACTGTCTGCCAGCACGGTTACGCGGTTATTGATAATCTGCGCAAAGCCGCCGCCTACAATAGCAGTATACCAGGTATTGTCTTCTGCCTGAAAGCGCATTTCTCCCGGAACAATGGCAACCATCATATCTGCATGGTGTGCCAGTATGGTAATGGCGCCATCTTTTGCAGGGAGTGAGATAGATTTTCCTCTGCCATGATAAAAATCCTTATCACTGGCAATGACATTCAAACCAAATGTATTCATAGGCCTTCACTCCTTACAGCTTCTCAGGATTCCTGTTTTGCTTTTTCGATTACCTCGTCAATGGTACCCACATTAAAGAAAGCATTTTCCGGATATTCGTCCATCTCTCCGTTTACAATCATCTTGAACCCACGGATAGTTTCCCTTAACGGTACATATTTACCCGGAATACCGGTGAAGACTTCTGCCACATGGAAAGGCTGGGAAAGGAACTTTTGCACCTTTCTGGCACGGGCAACTACTTTCTTGTCTTCTTCAGACAATTCTTCCATACCCAGAATCGCAATGATGTCCTGCAGTTCTTTGTATTTCTGCAGATATTCCTGCACCTTTCTGGCTGTCTCATAGTGTTCTTCTCCCACTACATCTGCTTCCAGAATACGGGAACTGCTCTCCAGAGGGTCAACCGCCGGATAAATACCCTGCTCTACAATCTTTCTGGACAAAACCGTGGTGGCATCCAGATGCGCAAAGGTAGTGGCCGGCGCCGGGTCTGTCAAGTCATCGGCAGGCACATAAACAGCCTGTACAGAAGTAACAGAACCATTTTTTGTGGAAGCGATACGCTCCTGCAGTTCACCCATTTCCGTTGCCAGCGTCGGCTGATAACCTACGGCAGAAGGCATACGTCCCAAAAGGGCGGAAACTTCTGAACCAGCCTGCGTAAAACGGAAAATATTATCAATAAAGAGCAACACATTCTGATGTTCTTCATCACGGAAATATTCTGCCATGGTAAGCCCTGTTTCCGCTACACGCATACGGGCACCAGGGGGCTCATTCATCTGCCCGAACACCAGAGCTGTCTTTTCCAAAACCCCGGATTCTTTCATTTCTGTCCAGAGGTCATTTCCCTCACGGGAACGTTCTCCAACACCGGTGAAGATGGAATATCCGCCGTGCTCGGTAGCAATATTGCTGATAAGTTCCTGAATCAACACCGTCTTACCTACACCGGCACCGCCGAAAAGACCGATTTTACCACCTTTTGCATATGGCGCCAAAAGGTCGATAACCTTAATACCGGTTTCCAGAATCTCTACTACAGGACTCTGTTCTTCAAACGTCGGCGGGTCTCTGTGAATAACCCAGTGCTTTACATCATGCAGCTGTTCGCCTTTGTCTATGGTTTCACCCAGAACATTAAAAAGACGACCCAGAGTTTCTTTTCCTACAGGTACGGAAATACCTGCTCCTGTAGCAGTAACCTCCATATCCTTGCTAAGTCCGTCACTAGAAGCCAGCATAATACAGCGCACCGTATGATTTCCGGTATGCTGTGCCACTTCCATAACAAGCTTTCTGCCGTTTAACTCTACAGTCAAGGCGTCTTTGATGCTTGGGAGGTTCTGATTTTCAAATTCTACGTCTACGACAGGTCCCATAACCTGTACAATTTTACCTTTTTCCATCAAAAGGAAACCTCCTTCTACAGTTTTTTCTTCTGTGCTTTAGCTCCGCTGATAACCTCAGTAATTTCCTGGGTAATCGCCGCCTGACGCACACGGTTATATTTAATAGATAAATCCTTCAGCATATCCCTGGCGCTGGATGTTGCTGCATCCATAGCCATCATACGAGAATTGTGCTCGCTGGCATAGGATTCCACCAGACAGCCGTAAATCATACCGCGCAGATAGTTGGGTACAATACTGTTCAGCACCTCTTCTGCGGAAGGAATCATTTCGATTTCTTCCTGATGAATATCTACCAGCTTTTGTACAGAGGTATTGAAAGCAGCCTTCTTCAACGGCAAAAGCTGCTTCTTTTCCGCTACCATAGTAGCGGCATTAGCCATACGGGTGTAAATAATATGAACCTCATCCAGTTCACCCTCCAGGTACATAGCTATCATCTTTTCAGAAATCACTCTGGCCCTGTGCATGGTCGGTTTCTGCACCGTAAAGCGAAAATTCGTATCCACGTCTACGTCTTTTTTAAAAAAATACTGCCTTCCCACTTCCCCCAGCACAAAAAGCTGGACGTTTTCGCGGTTTTCCATACAGTCTTCAGCAATTTTAAAAACATTGTGGTTATACGCACCAGCCAGACCTTTATCTGCAGAAACTACAATATAACCGATTTTCCTGGCTTCCGGTGCGATTTCCGCTCTTTCATCAAAATATTTATGCTCCGTGTCCTCCATGTGACGCAGAACACGTCCTATGGCTGACTGCAGAGAATAAAAATATGGTTCTGTATCTGCCAGGGTCTTCCTGGCTTTCTTCAGTTTTGATGAAGAAATCATGTACATGGCACTGGTAATTTTCATAGTATCCTGGATACTTTTCATACGGCTTTGTATTTCTTTTGCACTTGCCATCTCATCACCTGTTCCTGTTCTTAAATTCCTCTGCTACCTTTAAAATCTTTTCGCCCAGTTCATCGGAAAGGACTTTTTTCTCATTGATTTCATCTCTGATTTCCGGATATTTAACATCAAAATATTCCAGCATGTCCATCTGGAATTTCTTCACTTCTTTCACCGGAATTCCTGTCATGATTTTATGAGTCGCTGCCCACAATGTAATTACCTGCTCATGAGAAGCAAGCGGTCTGCAAAGGGGCTGCTTTAACAATTCCATCAAACATTTTCCATAATCCAGCTGCGCCATTGTAGCATCGTCCAAATCTGAAGAGAACTGTGTGAACACTTCCATCTCACGATACTGCGCCAAATCAATACGCATGCTTCCGGACGCCTTTTTCATAGCTTTTGTCTGTGCCGCGCCACCTACACGGGATACGGAAAGACCTACATTTACGGCCGGGCGCACACCCGCATTAAATAAGTCACTTTCCAGGAAAATCTGTCCATCCGTGATGGAAATTACATTCGTCGGAATGTATGCGGATACATCTCCTGCCTGTGTCTCAATAATAGGCAGTGCGGTAATAGAACCGCCGCCTGCTTCTTCGCTCAGACGACTGGAACGTTCCAGAAGTCTTGAATGCAGATAGAAAACATCACCCGGATAAGCCTCACGTCCCGGAGAGCGTTCCAGAAGCAAAGACAAAGCACGATAAGCCACTGCATGCTTGGACAAATCATCGTACACAATCAGCACATCTTTCCCCTGATACATAAAGTATTCCGCAAGGGCTGTACCGGAATAAGGCACAATATACTGCAACGGCGCACAGTCGCTGGCCGTAGCAGAAAAGACCGTGGTGTATTCCATAGCACCGTATTTTTCCAAAGTTCCTACCAGTTTTGCTACCGTAGAAGCTTTCTGTCCAATAGCCACATAGATACAGATAACATCCTTGCCCTTCTGGTTTAAGATAGTATCTACAGCAATAGAAGTCTTACCCGTCTGACGGTCTCCAATAATCAACTCACGCTGACCGCGTCCAATAGGGAACATGGAGTCAATGGCCAGAATACCGGTTTCCATTGGCACAGATACGGATTTACGGTCAATAATCCCCGGCGCTTCCTGCTCTATAGGCCGGTAATCCTTTGCTTCGATTTCTCCTTTGCCATCAATAGGCGCCCCCAGGGCATCTACGATTCTTCCAACGAAGTTCTCGCCTACAGGAATACCTGCCTTTTTCTTTGTACGGGCCACTTTAGTGCCTTCCTTGATTCCTGTGTCTTTTCCGAAAATGATAACACCGATTTCGTTTCTCTTAATATCCTGCACCATTCCCTTGACACCGTTTTCAAAGGTCACAATTTCGCCGTACATGGCATGGTCAATCCCGTAAACAGTCGCAATTCCATCACCCACCCAAATAACGTTTCCGACTTCCCGGACACCTGCTGTGGTATCGAAGTTTTCAATTTCTTCTTTCAGAATGGAAATAATTTCTTCTGAATTGATTGAACTCAAACCGTTCACCTCCAGATTAATTTTTGTTGTAATGCATTGATACGGCCTTTTAAGCTGTAATCAAATTCCTGGTCTTCTACCCGGAGAATAAATCCTCCCACCAGACTTTTATCTTCTTTTAGTTCCAACGCTGTATCCTCTGCACCGTATTTCTGCTCTAAAAATTTCTTTATCTCCTCCAGTTGTTCTTTGGCAGGAGGAGTTACATAGTAAAGTACAGCGTTTAAAATATGATTCTGTTCGTTATAATATTCCTGATACGCCTGAAAAATCTCAAAGAGAAGTTCTGCATGACGATATTTGCAGAGAACACAGATAAAGTCTGCCAGTTTCTTTTCAAAGATTCTTCCGACTGCTTTTTCTTTCTGTAAAAGAGGCACCACCGGACTTTCCAATATCTGTAAAAGCTGTGGCGTCTCTTCCAGGACTCGTTTTGCATCTTTGATGCTTTCCGGGGTAACGGAAAGTTCATAGAGCACTCTTGCATAATTAATGGAGGTCTGTGTCATTTGCATCACCTGCTTTTGCTAAAAATTCATCATAGAGCATATGGTTTCCCTTGTCACTGCTGCCATCGGAAAGCAATTTCTTTGCTGCCTCCATAGCCAGGCCTGCGATTTCTGACTTTGCACCCTGCATGGCATTTTTTTTCTCCTGCTCTGCAGTATTTTTTGCTGTTTCTATGATTTTTGCCGCCTGCAGATTTGCATTTTTTACAATGCCTTCACCCATTCGTTTTGCATCTGCTTTTGCACCTTCAATAATCTGCGCAGATTCTTCTTTTGCAGAAGAAAGGGCCTGTTCATACTGTCCTTTTAATTCATCTGCTTTTTCCTGAACTGCCTTTGCATGATCAAATTGGCTTGCAATGAGCGCTTTTCTCTTTTCCATAATTCCCATTACCGGCCCGATAAGGAATTTTTTCATCAAAAGATAAAGAACAATCAGGTTTATAATCGTCCAGACAAGGTCCCAACCTAATTTTAGCACCTTTCCTGCACCTGCCTTTCTTTTAATGATAGATTATAAGAATAAGATTAACAAACCAATAACGAAACCGTAAATAGCGGTTGCCTCTGCAAGTGCACAACCCAGAAGAAGTGCTTTGCTGATTTTACCTTCTGCTTCCGGCTGTCTTGCAATAGCTTCCGTCGCTTTTGATGTTGCTATACCGATACCAAAACCTGCTCCAATACCTGTTAATACTGCAATACCTGCACCAATTGCTGCTGTCATAATTCATTTCTCCTTTTCTTCTTAAGTTTTAGTCTTCTATCTGCTCTTTAATAAAGAGAGAAGTTAAAAAAACAAATACATAGGTCTGAATCAGACCGTCAAAAATATCAAAATATAAGCTGAATGGAACTGGCAGAACTGCCGGCATAATCATTTTCAGCAATTCCATAATAACAAAGGAACCAATAACATTACCAAACAGTCGCATACACAAAGATATAGGACGAATGGCGATTTCCATAATGTTAATCGGCGTCACAATAGGCATGGGCTCTGCAAAGCTTTTCAGAAATCCCTTCGTGCCCTTCTTATGGAATCCGGCATAATAAATAAGGAATAAACTCATAATGGCAAGGGCTGCCGTTACGTTTAAATCCTTAGTAGGGGGCTTAAAGCCAAGCAAACCGATAAGGTTCGCCACTCCGATATAAATGGCTGTGGAAATCAGATACGGAATATATCTTCTGCCTTCTTTGCCCAGAATATCTGTAAAAAAATCATCCAGGAAACTGATAAAAGCTTCCAGGGCCAACTGCTTCTTTCCCGGATTTTCCACTTTCAGATTTCGAACAAACACAATGGCCAGAAGGGTAAGCACCGCCATGATAATCCAGGTAACCACCACAGATTCTCCTATCGGAATCCCGCCGAAGATGGGAATGTTGAATACGGTTTCACAATTTAATTCTTCCGTAATTCTTTCCGCTATGTTATTCGTAGGACATCTCCCCTTTCTGTGTTAATGAATTCTTGACTTTCTCCTTTCCGTTTTCTATTGTTGCTGTGAGCAATAAAACAGATATGGCACTTGTTTTTTGTGTCTTCTTATTAATTGCTTTTAACACATTACTGCTAATTAATTGATTTGTCAATCTTTCTCTTTTTTAAAAAAAATGGCTGGAATTTCGTCACTTTTTCTTGTAGTTTTTTAAAGTTTTCTTCTCTTTTTGTGTGATATTCCATGGTTTTAGTATACCGTTTGGTATACACTGGTTCTACCACTTGCTTTTTTCACAATTATTTTATAATTTTATTATTTATTTTTATTATTTTTTACCATTTGTATTCATAATAAAAAGGAAAAGCTGTTTTAAATGTCCAATAAAACCACTTTTCCTTTGGCCATTCTGTGAACAGGTGTGCATTTTCCTATTCTCTGCGTTTTTACTTTTCTTCTCTTTATTCTTGTGCTATGCTTATCTTACCTAAAAGGAGGTGCAACCCATATGAAATCATCTACGGAAAACACCCTGCAAAAGCTGATTATTGCAGGCGCAGGCCCGGCAGGTATATCTGCTGCGTTATATGCGGTCCGGGCAGGTATTACGCCTTTGATTCTCTATAAAGACGGCGGCGCGTTGGAAAAAGCTGTAAAAATCGAAAATTACTATGGTTTTTCCCATCCCATTTCCGGAAAGCAATTATATGAAAATGGCTTGCTTCAGATACAGGCTCTGTCTGTTCCCACTTTACAAGAAGAACTTCTATCCATAGAATATGACGGAGACTATCTGATTCATACAGCCCTTCATACCTTTCGTGCAAAATCTGTCATTCTGGCCACAGGCACAAAAAGAAATACCCTGGCCTTAAAAGAGCTGAAAAAATATGAAGGAAACGGCATCAGCTACTGTGCTGTGTGCGACGGTTTTTTCTACCGCCAAAAAGAGGTTGCTGTTCTGGGAAACGGGCCTTACGCCTTGCACGAAGCCAGAGTCTTAGAGCCTCTGGCCAAAAAAGTCACCATTCTCACAAATGGAACTGAACCGACATTTGCTGCCGAAGAACTGGGAAGTATCCGCGTGGAAGAAAAAAAGATACTCTCTGCCAGAGGCGACACCTCTCTGTCTCATCTGGAATTCGAAGACCATACTCTCTTCCCTCTGGATGGACTTTTCGTGGCCCTTGGGACTGCTGACAGCACGGATATCGCCCGGAAACTGGGACTTTTCATGGAAGATAATCATATTCTGATAGAAAAAGATACCAGCACCGCCCTTCCCGGACTTTTTGCAGCCGGAGACTGTACCGGAGGCTTACTGCAGATTTCAAAAGCCGTTTACGAAGGTGCTCTGGCCGGTACAAAAGCTGTAGACTATCTGCGGAAAGAACTGCAATAGAAAAAATCAGGAAAATGTAACTTTGTCACAGACATTTTAACGTTTCTGCGTTATAATAAAGACAATTTCAGAAAGACGAAAAGGAGATTGGAATTATGGCAATGGAATTCACAACGGCAAATTTTGAACAGGAGGTCTTAAACTCTGAGGTTCCGGTACTGGTAGATTTCTGGGCTACCTGGTGCATGCCCTGCAAAATGCTGGCACCTGTCATCGAAGAACTGGCAGAAGAAGCCAATGGGGCTTACAAAGTGGGAAAGGTGGATGTCGACGCTTCCCCGTCTATTGCAGCACAATTCGGCATTATGAATATCCCTACGGTTCTGCTCTTCAAAAACGGTCAGGTAGCCGGTAAATCTGTAGGTGCGGTTCCGAAAGAAAAACTGCAGGATTTACTCCGGTAAATCTGCAGCAACTCTCCCTGCATAAGTGCTGGAAATCACTCTATCAGCTTTCATGTTTACAAAAGCTGATAGAGTGATTCTTTTCTCTCTAGTTTAATTTCTCCCCGATTCAAAGAAATCGAACCGGTTTTGGCCAGTTGTTTCAAAGTCCGGCTCACGGCTTCTCTGGCACTCCCAATGATTTTCGCAATCTCTTCATGAGTCATAGCAATGCTGGAAGAACCTGTTTTGGCAGATTCATCTAACAGAAAAGAAACCACTCTCTGGGTCAGACTTAAAAAAATCATCTGCTGCAAAGCCTCCACCACATCGGAAAAACGCTTTGCCGCTTCTTTATACATAAAGTTGTCCATATATACATTCTCCCTGGACATGGCAGCCAGAAGCCCCGCTGGAATCACCAGAGCCGCACACTCCGTCTGCGCTTCAATTTCCACGTCAAAAGTAATGGCAGAAAGCACGCAGGAAGCTGCCAATATACAGCAATCCCCTTCCCGCAGACGATAAATTGTCACCTCTTTCCCCTCATCGGAAAGCAGGTATGTCCGCATAATTCCCTCCAGAATAAACACAGCCCCCAGACATTCTCTTACGCTGGAATAAATGCTGTCACCGGCCTGATACCGGACAATCCGGGATTCCCGAAGCAGCAATTCTTTCTGAATCTCCGTCAAATGTTCCCAAAACGATTTTTTTCGCAAAATTTCTTCTTTCTTCTCATTCATTTGTATCCCTGCCTTGTATTTTTTATCAACACCTTTTACAATTATCTCTATAACTAAGCATACAGCAAAGGAGTCGCTTATGAAAGCTAAACATCAAAAAATAAAATCCATTTTCCTGATTTTGATTCTTTTTCTCATAACCACCTCGCCAATTCTGCTTTCCGCTTTGCAAAAAAACTTTGCCATACGGGTGGCCTGCGTGGGTGACAGCATTACCTATGGAGCCAAAATTGAAGACAATTTCCTCAATTCCTATCCAGCCCAGCTACAGCTGTTTTTGGGCAGCGACTATCTGGTGGGGAATTTCGGCGCCAGTGGATACACACTGCAAAAAAGCGGAAATTTCCCTTATTGGAATCACCCTGCTTTTCAGGAAAGCTCTGCTTTTCAGCCAAATATCGTGCTGATTATGCTGGGCACCAATGATACCAAGCCCTATAATTGGACGGGAACGGAAAATTTCCTGGCAGACTACCGGGAATTGATTGCCCACTACCGTTCTCTGAAAAGCCAGCCTCAGATTTATCTCATGACACCGGCCACTATTTTTCCGGAGAGTTTCAAACCCGCTAACGGCTACAAAATGCAGGCTGACGTGGCAGATTTGGTATCCAATGCTGTAAAAGAACTTGGAGAAGAAGAGCATCTGCCTGTCATTGATGTACATGCCTACACCCGGACGCACCCGGAATACTTTCTCCTGGACGGCGTGCATCCGGATGCCTACGGCGCAAAGGCCATTGCCCGGCTTACTTTTGAAGCTCTTCGAGAAAACGAAAGCAGTTTTCAAAAATAAATTCCTGTACTCAGGATTCTTCTATTTTTCCCTGTTTTTGCAGGTATTCCAAAAAGGCCTTACAGCCGGTTACGATGTCTCGGTATGTATCATCAAATTTTCTGCTGTACCAGGGGTCTATGACAGAAGCTGTGCTACCTGTGTATTCCAGCAACATTTTGATTTTTCCGCCTCTGTGTCCGGTGATTTTCTCTATGTTGCGAATGTTCATGGTGTCCATGCCGATAAGATAGTCGTACTTGTCATAATCTGACTTCTTTAACTGCACGGCTCTTTTACCTTCACAGGAAATACTGTGACGGGCCAGTTCCTCCCTGGCCGGCGGATACACCGGATTGCCGATACCGTTCCAGATTTCTTCGGTGCTGGTAGCGGCAGAGGCGATTTCAAACTGAGACGCAAGGCCCTGGGCCTGCACCATGTCTTTTAAAATGAATTCTGCCATGGGGCTGCGACAGATGTTGCCGTGGCAAACAAATAGTACTTTTATCATACTCTTCAAATCCCTTCATAACCCTGTAAAGCCCTATGTTTTCAAGACTTTACAGAGTTTATATTTTTGTTTGGTCCTTATACAAGTCTTTATAATCCTATGTAAATCTACATATTTTTTTCGCCAAATGATGTAAAATGTGATGTAAATCAATTTCTATTTTTGCATTTTACATCATCGCTTTTTGAACTTTTTTCTATACATATTTACTCAAATTTCTCATATTTATGGGCTTCTTGATAATTATACCATACATTTAATATTAATCCTCAAAAAATCTGATGCAAATTCAAATGATGTAAATTGTTCAAAATACATCAATTGAGCTTCGTAATTCTTTTTACTTCTGCTCTCGCATCCTCAAATTTTAAGTGAGTATATGTATTCAGAGTTACGGATATATCAGAATGTCCCATCAAATACTGTAACGTTTTTGGGTTCATTCCACTCTTAGCCATATTAGAGCAGTAAGTATGACGGCAAACATGCGGTGTAATAATAGGCATCTGTTCCTTATAAATGCGATTGTATTTTTCTCGGATATGTTGAAAATATTTCTCCCAGTGTAATGCAACCATCGGTTTATTATTTTTGTCTAAATATAAAAATCCAAGTTTACCATCTATAACGGGTTCTACCTTTACTTTTTTCCGCATTTCTACTATTTTTTTAAAGCATTCATATACATCGTCAGTCATAGGTATCGTTCTTTCACCCGCTGTAGTCTTTGTATTGATAACCTTATATACCATCTGGCTATTTCTTTGCAACTGATGATCTATAGTAATGGTTCTGTCTCTCAAGTTGATATCTGACAGCGTCAATCCTACAAATTCGCTGATTCTCATTCCTGTATGGAATAAAATATATATCCCTTCATAATAACGCGAAAAATGTTTATCATTCTTGATGAATTCTAAGAATTTTTTTTGCTGCTTTCTTGTTATGGCATCTCGGGTAACGCTATCATTAACTACTACCGTCGCCAACTGAAATTCAAAAGGGTTTTTTAATAAAATATCATCGTCTACTGCCATTTGAAAAGCAGGTCGAACAACTCCACGCACTGAATGTATCGTACTATATCCTCTGCCATCTACCTGCTGAAGCTTGATTAACCATGCTTTTGCATCTGACTTTTTTACCTCATTTATTTTCAGTTGTCCAAAAGGCTCCTTTTTTATGATATTTATTACAAAATTATAGTTATTTCTGGTATTATCTTTAACACCTGTTTTCTGTCCTATATATTTTTGTACTAGCTGTAGAACCGTCATATTCTGCCCTGTAATAATGAGCTCTTGTTCTAATTTTCGCTCAATTTCTTTTATTTTTTCTCTAAGTGAAACATCCTCTCTCTTTCCCGCTGGAACTTTATCTGTTGTTACCAATTTCCAGCTATAGATTACCTTTCTCTCCCCAAATGAATTCGTATACTGGTAAATGTATTGCCCATTTTTCTTTTGGCTTTCTCCTGTTTTCAGAATTCTTCCTTTATTATCTCTTCTCTTTTCGGACATATATTCTCCTTTCATAATCCAAAAAGAGCCTTGAAATGATATTCAAATATTATCATATCAAAGCCCCTTGTTTCAATGACTCTTATAAACTTTCTGCATGTTCTAAAAATTCTTCTAGCTTCTTACGTTTTATTAATCTTTTAGAACCTATCCAAAGAACATATTCACATCCATCTTCGTCTGTTAACTGCCTCAATTTGTTTATTCCTATATTAGTAAAAGCTGCCGCTTCTTCCAAAGTAAGGTTTGCTTTTTCCCAAATTGGAACATTTTGATGTTTCTGGTTCATACATCCTCCTTTCCTATAAATCTCTACTGACAAATCCTCAAAATACAAGAACCAGAAAAACAAGTATTTTTTATATCTGTCATTGCCACGCTAGGGAGACTTTGCGTACTATTGTGCTAAGTTCTACACTAAATATAAACAGACTTTTAAGCCTATTCTGTATTTTCTAATAAACTTTTCAATACTTTCTCAAAATATATATTGTTCTGCTATAAGCAGAGTAAAAGTATCGTAGTTTGAATTTCTTTGAGTAAAAATTCTGCCATAAATTATCATTACGTATGTTTCTTTTTCAAACACTCTAACTAATTTTTTGTTCGCCCCATTGAATCTGAAGTTTTCCTTCCTGATCCACACTGGTTGTCATCAAAAGGGAAAATATCTGGGGATTGATGCCGAATCTTTCATATAGTTCTCCGTTTTCTAGCAATTGATTTTTCATAAACAGGTTAAGTTTCTCCTTCGCCAGTATCATCTTTAGCAGGTTCACTTCAATGGAATTTTCATAAATTAAAAATACCACCTGCTTAAAATTTCTGGACGTATACCGGATAAACCGAAAATAATACTGTTCCATAGCCGCATGATTGTAATGAAGCTCTGGTAGGATAATTTTATCCACATCATCTATATTCATAGATTCTGACAAGCTTTGCTGCGTAGAAAGTAATATCCCATTTTCTGTCTTTCTTAGTTTTTCTACAATCCTCTGCCGCTGCTTGCATGGAACTTTATCCCCTGTGATATAAAAGATCTGCCTTTCTGGAAATGCCTGCTTTAAATATCGGTAATAGGAATCTGCCACTTCTATTCTGCGTACTCCAATCGCAACCTTCTCATACTTCCACATCTGCAAAAGACGGATTGCTTTTTTTACCTTCGTAGGTACTTCATTGCTATCGTATTCGTATGCAAGAGAAGGATCTGCACATATCTTCAGAAGGAGCAGCAGTTGCTGCAAAATCCGAAACATGGAATCCTTTCGTGCATTGCCGTAAGCTGCAAAATACTTCCTGCGGATTTTATCAAACTCTTTTACTGCTATTCGATACACTTCTTTTTCCCTTTCGCTAAAAGAACAGGTTCCCTGGTAAATCTTATAAATTTTCCTTCCTACCACTTCTTCAAAATTTTTTGTTATGACTGTTTTTTCTAATAATTCATCTAAAAATGATGCATTATAAATATCCTGATTTGCCTTCTCCAGACCAAACACTGTAATCTTCTTTGGTAAATAGGAATAAGAAAACAGTTCATACCCTCTTTTATAAGCTGGAAATGGCTGATTCAAAAAGAAGTTCCTATTTTTTTCCATCTGTCCGTTTTTGAATCGGTAGATCCATTCATTCTTTGCCAGATAATGAATAGAGTTGTTATAAAGCAGTTCTAATTGAGGTGCTGCTTCTACCACGTTATTTCTTGTCAGTGTTCCTGTTGCCAGCACTTTATATCTGCATTTTCGAAAAACAGAAAGCATTGCTTTTGTACGTTTTGAACTTCCGTTGGTAATTGCATCACTTTCATCAAAAATCAACATGACTTTCTGACAGCGGATACGTAACAGTTTTTTCATCTCCCTTTTTAATTCCGTAAGCAGATTGATAGTCAAGAGCACAATCTGTCCTCTCTGTACCCTTTTTATGTCCTCCCTCTTCCGAATACGGTAAAAATCAATCTGATAGTCTTCCAATATTTCTTCCCATGTATTATTGATTGCCAGGGCTGTGCCGACAATGAATATATTCCGGACAGGATTATATTTCATTCTGTACTGCGCCATTGCCAGTGTACAAAGGCTTTTTCCAGTTCCCATAGAAAACTGTAGGGCAACGTATCGTTTCTGCAGCAGTTTATTCACTTCTTTTTTCTGTACAGCATTCAGATATTTGACCTCCCCTGTCATTTGACTTGTTACATGCCAATTTTCCAGATATTCTGCAATTTTGTCATCCTGCTTCATTTTCTCAAAAGATGTTTCCTGCAATGCAAATTCTCGCCGTTTCTTCTTTAAGAACTGCTCAAATCCAGGAACTTCTCTTTTGGATAATACAAAAGAATTGATAGAACCCAAATTCATATCGGTCCCATTTTCCCGATAATCCTTTTCTTTAAATCCATAAGTTGTCTTTACAACCCGGATTTCATTCCTGTATGTCATATTCGCAGAAGATAAAATCCCCTTTAATTTCCGTAAAACATCTTCCGGCTGTATTTTAATTTTTTCCCACTCCTGCCAGGAAAGTTCCTCCGGTTTCGTCTGCTTCAGGTATTTCTGCAAAATCGCTTCTGCCAGTCCAGCTTTATGAGCGATATTTCGATTTCTTTTGATATCAAACAAAAGTTTCACCGTTTTTTCCTGAAATACCTGTTTCTGCTTTGCCTCTAAATCTGTATTCTGACATTCAAAATAGATCTTGGCAGTATGCTTTTTCCGTTCCTGAAGAACCGGTAACACATAAGTTTGATAAATTTCCTGTGGCCGCTTCAGAACTTCCAACTCTGTAGTGTATGGTCTTTCTGTTACATACTGACTCTTTTTCTGCAAAATCATTGCTTTTGTCCGAAAAGATGTCACACCATACTCTTTGAATGCATCTGCCGGCAAAGAAAATTGTACAATCAAATTAAACATGTGATTGATTTCTTCAATATCCCCTTTATTTGAAAAATCATCTGAAAGGAAACTTTCCGGGACCAGCAAAACCAAAAGACCCCCGTTTTTCAGTACCTGATATGCTTTTTTGCAGTAATACATCTGGGAAGATACCGGTGCTTCTTTTGTTCCCCATTCCAGATGAAAGGGCGGATTTCCAAACACAATATCCCCGCTTAAAACAGGGGAATACTGCCGGATATCGCCATATTGCAGGTTTGCCTTCGGGTAGAGGTACTGGGCAATCTTCACCGCTTTCATATCAATTTCTGTTCCATAGATATTACTTTCTATGGGAAGATAATTAAAAAAATCTCCTTTACCATAAGTCAAATCATAAATTATATCCTTCGGTTCCGGTTTAACGCAGGCAACAAGAAATTCACATATTTCCGCTGGTGTAAAAAACTGTCCCTGCTCTATTTCTTTTTTCGCTTCTGTATAAGCATGAAAATTTTGAAAGTCTTTCCTGTCCAGTTCATGCAGCCCACCATTTCCCATATACACATTAAAAATATCCTCTGGTGTGACCCCATATAGTTCTGTTTCATGGTTTTCCACTAGATACAAAATTTTCGCATTCAAGTTTTGTCTTTGCTCCATTGGTATTTGAAGTCCCTTATCTCTTTTGTATTTTCCCATTAGGCCGCCTCCTTATAGCCGAGATACTCTTTGACAAAAGACAATGCATGTACACCACTGGCAAAAACAATATCCCATCTGCCATTTTTGAAATACTTAAATTTAACAACTTTCTTTCCAAGCGCAGGGTGTTCATCAAAAATCCCTTCTTTCTCCTTTTTCCCGCTATATGAAAAACTTACAAATCTTTCCAGCCAGCCATCATAAATAGAAACTTGTTCTTTACTGGAGTCAAAAAAAGTCAATGCCCGTAAAAGTGCTTTATATTTTTCACTATCCAGACAGATTTCGTATTCTCCCCAAAGATCTGTTTTGCTGCATAACAGGTTTTGAATGGACAGTTTTTTACTTTGCAATTTATATTTTGCATAGGTCACCCCTGCTTTTGCGTCTGTTTTAATCTCCTGCTCCACTTTCTCCTGAAAACTAAAACCGCCCAGATAAGAAAAAATATCATCCAAAATCAACGGATACTCAATTCTGGCAAACAAAACTTCATGAAGATTTTCTTCTTTCTGTTTACAGCATTTCTTCCTTTCTTCCCGATAAATTTGCTTCTCTTCTTCTGTTAAAGAACAAATCTGCTTATGTAATACGGGTTCTGCCAGAGTCTGTAAGGAAATATAGCGTCCATACGAATGGAGCTGTATAGCAAGACCATATTTCCGGTTAAAGAAGGAAATAATGGTTCTGATAAAATGATTATGTACCTTTTCCATCAGTTCTGTTTGTTTCTTTTTATCCATACAAATCAGGTTCTGTTGGTACACCCTGTCTGCATATTTCTGTACCTTTCCATAAAAGGTCAGTTCCTGCTGGTGCAGTGTTTCCATATCTACAAACATACTTAAAAAATGATTTCTGGTACTGTCATATAATTTTTGCTGTATCTGACAAAATTGCTGGTCTTCTTTGGACAGCCTGGTCTTATTTTGGATTTTGACACGTTGTAATTTTTCCAATACATCATTCATATCTCTGTTCCTTTCTCTTCATAAGAAAAGGCAGAAGAATGTTCTAATCCTTCTGCCTGTGTTTCTATTCTCTTAAAATTTTTATATTTCTATGCAGCCTTTTTTTCTTCTTCTCCTTTTAGAAGCCTTAATTTTTCTTCTGCATAATGAACAAATTCTACCATTTCCTGCGGATAACGAATCCGCCCTTTCCCCTGACATTGCACAATCTTCCCTCTTCTCCAGTCAACCGTAAAAAAAGGCTTATCCGGGTCGGTCTTTTTCCGGATAAAATACACATCACATTCCCGATTGGCAATATGAGGGATATAACTTCCTACACAATGTCCTAACGCCTGCCCTTCTTTTCGGATTTCCTGACAATTTTCAGGAACTTTTAAAAGATAATCCTTATCCTGAATTTTGGTATCCAGTAGTTTTATATCTTTCTTTAAAAGTTGGTTCACGGTTCTTCTTTCTTTTGCCTGTTTTCTTCTTTCCATCTTATCTTGTTGTTTTTGATACTCCAGGAAAGTCTTGTCGTGAACATCTTTAAAGTTTTTTGGAAACAGAACGTATCGGCTTTTCAGATCATATTCCAATTTTTCTGCCCACTCAATATAATCTTTCCAGCTTCTTATATACGTCTGATAACATTTCATTTCTGCATGACTGATACCAGATACATCACCGGACAACTTATATGCCTTTCCTTTTTCTTCTTTTTCAATCTGCTTTGCCAGATAACTCACAATTTTCCGAATAGATGCATACTGGTTTAATTCCAAGAAATCTCTATTACTCTCAAAAATTTTACAATATGCAAAAATTTCCTGTTCCGACAAATGGATTTTTAATTTTTCCATTTTCTGTAAAACGCCCCATTCTCTTATCCCCATATTATACTTACTTAGGATAGAGCAATATCGTGAATTTATTCCTAAGAAATGTCTTGTATTCGTTTCCTTTGTTTCTTCCCATTCGTTTGGAAGCTGATATAGGCATTCCAAAGCGATATAAAACATATTCTGCTTCACGAACTGTTCAAGCAATGGGAATTTTAAATATGTCTTCAGATAATATACAACCGGCAGCTCTACAAAACGATTATTTTTGACAAAATAATCTAAGGAGCAATATTCAAATGGTGTTCCTTTAAAAACATTTTTCAAATTATATGGATACACCATTCCAGGCATTTGGGTTATCGTCTGATATGCTTTTATCGTATAATCCAAATGATATCTGTAGTGAAAATACGGATCTATATATTTCTCTTTCCATACATTCTTATGAGCCAAACAGCTATAAACCGGGTAATAAAAATGGAATTTTTCCTGAAATACAGCCCGATAGTCTTCATGATAGGATAATGTATATTCTCCCGTACCATGCGCAGCATAAGATTTTCTAACTTCAAAATGACGTAGTATGATTCTATCTGATGCTTTTTCAATTTTAACTGCTTCTGAATAATCAGAAAAATATCCTGATTTTCCTTTTGCTTTAAAAATTGATTTCCGCTTGCAAATGGGACACACATATTCTTTGTTATGCCTTGGTATAGATCTCTCCAATTGATATTCCGATTTACAATGACTACATGTGCAATCTATCATCTTTCTTCTGGAATACTGATAGAAAATATATTGACTTTCTTTTAACACCTCGTATTCCAGCCATTTTTCAAATCTCCCAGTCACTGGTTTCACACTGCGAAATAGAGACTCTATATCTTTTATACTTCTTTTTTTTCTTTTTAACGACTTTTCTGCTTTTCTTTTCTGCTGTTCTATTTGTATCAGTTGTATACTGTCTACGGCATCATCTGTACAATGAAAAAACTGTTGAATACTCCTTTTTTCCTTATATGTTCGTATCGCAATCTGAGATATAAATTTCCCCTTTTCAGCTTCCAAGATATCCAAAGTTTTTATAGACCAACGGTTTTCTTTTATAAAATATGTAATAAAGTCTCTATTAGAAAAAAAGATGCGACAGAACGGCTGATATTGCTCCTTTATAATGTTTTCCGCGTCATAAAGATTTAGGATTAAAGTCCGTTTATGTGCTACCGTAGCCTTTTGTACCTTCATCAGATAGTTTTGTCTGCAAAGTTCCATATATTGTTTATCCTTAATACCGGCTTCCACAACAGGTATCTTTTTAAGTAGTGCTTTCTTCATTTTCCTTCTCTCCATTATTATGAAATATATCATCTTCCAAATCTTTTTTTACAGGAATTGCTTCTAAAAAACAGGCTGGTATCTTGAAATATTCTGCAATTTTCTGAAGTTCCCTTTTTAATTCTTCTTCTGCACAAGCCATCTGACATAAGTAAGCAGAAACTTCTGCATTTTTCCAGTATCTTTCAAACTCACAGGACTGAAAAATATCGATATCATCTAAGTTCAAAATTTCCTGTTCCGTCATGCTTTCCGGGCAAAACATCTCCGCATCACGTATATAAATGCTTTTTACCGTAATAATATAATTTTCTCTTTTCATCCTTTACTGTTCCTTCCTTTTTCTTCTACAAGTTCTGCTTTTTCTGCATCAAGAAACTTTTTCGCAGAATCGCGGATTGCCTCTTTTAGTGCCACATCATATTCCATATGATAATCCTCATAATATTTTTGGAATAAAGTGATGCTTCTTTCCTTGTAATCTTCATTTGCTTTCAATTTGCTATACATCTCTTTTGGAAGACAGTCTTCCATATTTTCCAGAACGCTTTCTTTTAAGTACAAATACTTCTGTTCTTCATACGCCTGAAATAATTCCCACTCTGTCAACAGAATTTTCTGCCCATTTCGAACAATTTCCATACCTTCTTATTCACCCTCTTCTCTCACTTTACGCTGCGGCACTAAGGTTGACCGGAAGAACCAGATATACATAACTGTCTTTTTCATCTCTTACAGTACATGGCGTTTTTGCACTCGTAAAATACATGAAGACTTCCTCATCATCAATCACCCGCAGCATCTCCAATAAGAATTTGGGATTAAACCCAATTCGTAATTTCTCTCCCTCTTTTACAACGAACATACTTTCATTCATAGAGCCCATGTTTGATACTGCTTCCAATGACAAAATATTTTCTTCAATATTTAGAATAATTGGCTTTTTTGCATCGTCCTTCAATAACAAACCTGCTCTGTCAATACACTCCTGTAATTCCTTTTTCTGAACTTTGATTTTTGTTCCATAATCTTTTGATAATAACTGCTCCACTTTTAAATATTCTCCCTCAATCAACCGGGAGATTGCTCTGGTATTTTCTATCTCAAACTGAATATGGTTCTCTGTAAAGTAAACTGCAATTTCCTTCTCCGGATCTCCGCCAATAATCTTGATGATTTCTGCCAGTGTTTTTCCTGGAACAATGACCTTTCGCGGTTCATATTCTTTTTTCAGTTTGATTTTTCTAAGTGAAATACGGTGTCCGTCCAGCGCTACAATTTTCAGTTCTTTTCCATTAATTTCCCACAGTTCTCCTGTCATTGCCTTCTTTGAGGAAGTATCTGCTACTGAAAAAATCGTTTGCCGGATTGCCTCTTTTAAGTCAAACTCTGAAATCGTGACATGATTCTTCCGTTCCATATCGGGAATACAGGTGTACTCTTCTGCTGACTTTACAGAAAGATTATACTTCGTCTTCTTACAGCGTACAGTCGCCTGATCTTTTTCCCCTGTTTCCAGTACGACATCTCCCTCTGGAAGTTTTCTTACAATCTCCCCAAATACTTTTGCCTGGATTGCAATACTGCCTTCCTCTTCAATGTTTCCCGGCATTACTGTTTCAATCCCCAATTCCAGGTTATTCCCGGTAAGGGTAATCTCCTCTTTTTCTGCCCGGAGCAAAAGACACTCCAAAATAGAGGTGGTTGCTTTTGCAGGAACTGCCTTTGATACAGTCTGAACTGCCTTTGCTAAATCTGTCTTTTTACAAATAATTTTCATAAAATAGTTCTCCTTTCATACAACGATAATGTCTGCTTTTAAAAACTGAATTTGTCCTCCTTTCCATTTCTGCATACAAAAAAAGACACAAAAAACCATACGATTCTTCATGTCTTTCTTTCTATTTCTCAGGATATTCCTTAAAATACTGCTTTTGGCTTCTGCCAAAATGAAATACTAACTACAAATTTTTCCATTTGTAAAAATATATTCAACAATATAATAACACAATATATAGTTTTTTACAATCCATTTTTTTTATATATTGTATGTATAATATTCCCTTATAAAAGCTCTTTTTGCCCCATGTTCCAAAGGAACTCTTTAATCGTATCCCTCTCCTTTTCTTTACATAAAATGCTTTTATTCTGATATAGGTAAATCATCTGCCCGGTCACATCTATTATAAAATCCTGATTGACAAGATATTCTTCGGAAACGTTCAGAAAAGAGGTCTTTTTTCGTATTGTTTCCAATACTTTCTCTGTCAGTATATAACCCGATTTTTTCTCTCCTTTTTCTGTACAAATATCCCCGGTTTTTAAATCAATATAAACAACTTCGGATAAACACATAGCCCATGCAGAATCCATGCTTTGATCAAACAGGAAAATCGTTTTCTTTGGAAAATACTTTCTGAAAAAATGCTGGTAGATATTTAAACTTTCTACCTGCTCTTTTTCCGTCAAATAATGTGCTGCCTTATATTCATATCCATAAAAAGCCCGATTCGTAGACGTTCCGAAAAAGTAGAGAGAAGTTTTTTGTCCTGTTTCCCGGATATATTTGGCGGCTGTCAGTCCACAATTATCTATCGTATCTTCCAAAAACACGATATCCATAGGACTTTGTTCATTTGCTTTGCGCAAAGCCTCTATCGTAGAATATTCATAAATCGCATATATGTTATCTGGCTGACACGTTTCCTTTCGGATCTTCTTTCGTATATCATCCAAAAGCTTGCTTTCTTTCTGGTAAAATATCGCAATTTTCATCATTTGTATTCCCTCCCCTTTTTCTTTTAGAATAGCATGCTCCGGTAAAACCACAAGGTTCTTTGTGTAAATTGCCTTTTTTATTGCGTAATTGGCTGTTCATGGTATTTTTTAGGGGGCATGTCACCGACACACCCCCGCCATCATCAAATTTCTATGCTACAAATGTGAAAAATTTTTCTTCCACATTCACACGACAGACTCTGTCATTTTCCAGTTCACGATACAGTATGGAAAATACTTCCACTACTTCCTGAATGCTCAATCCTTGAATTTCTATGTTTCGAAAAATCTCTCCCAAACATACATCGGAATCTCTATATGCTTGCCGTACAAGGTTACAGGCATCTTCTATCGTCTTCACCGTAATACAGATTTCTGCCACTATATGCTCACCCTTTCTTTTTACTGCCAGCTCTGTTTTAGGGCCTTTTAGTAAAATGCCCATTTTCAGCATATCCTGTTTCCAGTCCTGATAGAAAGGATATTCCTGTTTATTAACATATTTGCGAAACAGTCTGTATACCCCTCTTTCTGTATACATTCCTTCCAGATTCTCCTCATAACAACCATACTGGTTTTTCTGCCGGATATGTTTTAATTTCTGCAAATTCTTATCCGGTATATTTTTTGTCACTATTTGATATTCTTTTTCCATATTTCTCCTTTTCTTCTAAGCAGCTGCTTCCTGTTCTGCTTTCAGCACATCTGACAGATACTGGCCCTGATATTTTCCACCTTTCATCACCACATGATCCTTATAAGCAGCAGAAAGCTCCGCAGTCCATAGTGTAACCTGCGTTTTTGTAGGATCTTTTTCCTGGTTCCTTATCTTTTTCAATACATTCTTTTTCCATTTCTTTAAAAATGGTTCTGCCTCTTCATACTCCTCTCCCGTTCTGTTATAGTCCTTACTTTTTTGTACAATGTTTCCATCTGGTTCAATTTCCATCGTATAAAATTCCTTTTCCAATTCTTCCTGTCTGCGTAAGAAAACAATATAAGAGGTTTTTCTGCTGATCCGGTCAAAATAGCATTCCTGAGTACCTACACAATGATGCAATGCTTTTCCTTCTTTTATAATATCTTCAATCTTTTGAGGAACCAGCACTGCATATTTTTCATCTTTCAGTGACTGATAGATGGGCGTGATTTCCCTACAAACCTTTTCCAGATTTGGAAATTTCTCCCGTAGTTCCTCTGCTCTCTGCTTTGTGTCTATTTCCTGCAGGGCTATTACCGCCTCATCATGCCTTCTTTCTAACTCCCGTGGTCTATAAACGATGGAGTCCTTTAGATTTTCTCCTATTTTTTTTGCCATGGACAGATAATCTCTCCATATCGTCAAAATCTTCTCTACGGGCAGCCCGCTTTCCTTTTCCATTCTTCTTAAATAATGGTAAATCTGCTGTGGCGACATTTGATTTTCAATAAAGGCAACATCTATTGTGGAAATATTATGTTTTTCAAAATAACGAAGTATATCCTCTGAAATCCACTTTTGTGTATTCTTCATCTTTTGCAGCCAGGATAAACCAGCTATTCCGCCGTCCATTTTCACCAACTGCTTTAGCAGGCAACTATTGATTCCCAAAATTTCTGTCAGTTTTCTGTGATTTGGAAGTCGGCTCTTTTTATGGATGCTTTGGATCACAAACTTTTTCAATCCCGCCTTTGCAGCTTTCTCAATAGCCGGACAATGATAACGGTATAATAAATACGTTTCCGGTTCTACCATTTTCATGTTCTTTTGAAGTTCGTATAACCCGGAAGTCTTCAAAATCCCCTGGTTCAAAGAAAATAAGGTTCTCTGATATAGCGTGCCTTTATTCCCTTCAAAATCATAATGGTACTCTGCATATAAAGACTCTCTCCACCGATAGGAGCCATCCTTATATTGTCCATAATAATATGCTGTCTGGGAAAAATCTTTTTCTACGATTACCCTTCTGGTTTCAAACCAGCTTATTTCCGGAACAAAGTCACGCTTTTGATGAAATTTTGCATAGACGTTAAACTTCCGAATCACCATTTGATTAGTTCCGAACTTCTGCAACAAATAGGTGCACTCTGCTTTGTGAATAATCCTTTTTTGCATTTTCTTGGATTTATATTGTATTCGCTGTCTACACTTCGGGCAGATACCATATTGATTATGTTTTGGTAAAATACCCTGCACTCTCGTGTTGCATCTGCTGCAATAGCCTTCTCCTTTTCTTTCCGGTTTGTAGAAAATATAGTGCTGCGTAATGGCCGATTTTCTGCACCACCTTTCCCAATCCTTTGGAAGTACCGGAATTTGGGACATTACCTGATCCCATTCATTGGTTTCTTGTCTGCGCCTTTCCTCTATCCTATCCCATAAAATATCCGTTTGAAACTCTTCTATAATACTTCTGATAGAACTAACTTTTAAAGGTGTCCATCTGCTACATTCTGTGTCAAAATATTTCCGGAATAATGCCCAATCTCTTTTGGTACAGTGATAAAAACTCCCATAAAAATAGCCCATAATCTTTATAATTGTGGCTGTTCTCCACTTTGCTTCTCTTGGAAGGTACGAAAGATAGGTACGCTCCTTTTTATTTAAGAATACAACTATCTCCGGCTGCACTTGTCCGGCAAGCATTTCTTTTATCCTGAAAAATGAAACTGCCAAAATCTCCCCTTTTTTACAAATCTTTACAGATACTTCATATTCAAACTTCCTCATTTTCATTTTCTTTTGTAATCTCTGTTTTCTGGATTTTTTTTCTTCCTTTTTGGAAAACTTTAACATCTTTTTTGTTGCCTCTAAACAGCCGATTTCCAATAATTCTGTTTTTCTCATTTATTCTTCTGCCTTTCTTCCATCAAAATCATAATAAACATTTGGAACATATTCTTTTCCGTCAATTATGATGACTGAAAAATTAACGATATTTCCCTTAATATCTTCCCTGATGAGAAGAAGGATTGTATCTTTCCTCCCTTTTCCGACGGGATGTTTCCCACGCACCACTGTAAATCCACCCATGGGACTTCCTTTTTCTATCTGTATGATTTTACTCAGCCTTCTGTGTGGATACTGGAGCATATATGCAACCCCTTCTATTAAAAGTTCCAATAACGTCAGTCTTCTGACAATCCGAAGCTGTGTGCAGGCAATTTTGCTGTCATCGCCCTCTTCCTGGCGTTCTCCGGCAACTTCAACCACACAATACTGCGCTAAATCCGGATTGCTATAGTAAATCAGACAGTCCAGCGGATTTTCTGCACAATGAAACCCCGTTTTCCTGCAGGCAGCCTTTTCTGTATAATTCCATTCTGTTTCTTTGTATTGAAACCCCAAACAACTCAAATTCTTCTGAAACGCTTTATACGCAATCATTTTTTTCCTCCGTTTTTTCTCTATCTTCCAGCATATCAAAAAGAGAAATCTGACTGTCTTTTTTGGTCTTGCTTTCCTTTACAGAAGTCTTCACGCCTTTTACAACAGTTTTTTCTTGTGCTTTTCTTTTTCTTTCCCGTTCTTCCTCTTTCTTTTTTCTTTCTTCCTCAGCATCATCTAACGCATAGTATTCTTCCAGCCAATGGTACACTTTTTGGGAACTGACTGCGACTCCTGCACCATTTTGCCCGTTTCGATTCTGTTGCAGGTAGTCTTTTGATTCTTCATATACTCTTTGCAGAATGAAATTAATTGCTTTTTCCAAAGATTTATGAGGTAGCAGAATCTGTTCCCCTAAGGTTTTCTCTTCACAGCGTTCCATAAGATACTGCCCTAAAGCCACTGCCAGCCCTGGTCCTTCAAACTGATACATTTCTTCCGCAATCTTTTCAGAAGCAGTAGAAAAATTTTTTTCTTCCAACGGCACTTCTGCCAGCCGCAGCCTTTTTCCCTGCAAAAAATCCTGCATATCCTTTTCCGGTATCAGCCATTCTTTACAAAGCTCCTGCAAACGTGAAATTTCGCCTCTTGCTCTTAAACGGTCTGCAACCATATTCAAATCTTTTGTATTTTCTATCATTTTTCCAAGCATTCCTATTTCCTCCTATAAAAGCAGGAAGGGGGATTCCCCTTCCCATCATGCCGCTTTTTCTAATTCCTCTCTTTTTGCTCTGATTTCCGTGTCTTCTTCCTCAATAATGCTGATCATTTGGATCAGGAATTGCTTGCACCACGCATTTCCTTCATATTTTTTGCCAATCTTACTGGCTTCTTCAATGATCTGTTCCCATTCGCTGTCCTCTCTCTGCCCTTTTCCTCTATGCTTCTTATAGAAATCATAAATCTCATGCATCGCCTTATGCATATCAATTTCTACCGTTGTTTCCAAATTAGAAATCAAGGTAATAATAAATTTATGGTTATGATATTTTTTTAGAAGTCCCTGGATTCCCAACATGGATTTTCCAAGATAAACCCCATAAAAATCGCCTACCATACTTGCAATCATTTTTTGATCTGTCACCCTGTTTCCTCCTTTCAATTAACGAATAAATTCTTCTAATATCATCTGATTTTTCCAACTGGATCTTTTCTTATTTCCGGCGCTTTCTACACCCTTATTTATTCTAGGAAGTTCTTTTATTTTTTGATAAACCTCCGCCAGCATTTTGTCCAGTTCGTCTTCCTTTGAAAAGATACGCATTCCAAGAATGTCTTTTCTCTTTACGCAAACCTCTAATTTCTGAATTTTTCCGACCAAAAGATCAACTTGAAGTTTTCTCCGGTCTGTTTCCCTGATTTGAGGGCGCTTCACAAGCACATATCGAAACTGCTGGCTCTGCTTATATTTCTTTACCAGCCTTTGCGCAGTTTCAAAAATTTCTACTTCTCCTGCCATATAATCATCTTTGACAGCCTGTGGAATTTTCTTTTTATACCTGTCACAAGCAGTTGTACCAGAAAAATAATTCTCATAGACTTGCACCAGTTCCCTTCTGATTTGGTTTAATACTTCTCCGTCTGTGGTTAGGTTTTCTTCTGTTCCAAACTGGTATATCTTTTTCCAGTCATACAGTTTCTTTTGAAAAACATCTTCCCACTTTTTTGAAGGCTCTGGTTTCTTTTTCTCTATTTCTTTCACAATGTTTCCCAACTCCCTTTCGATGGATAATTCTATTTGTCCAGTAACCTGTATTTCTTTTGGGGGATTTCCATATAGCCACCACCTGTAAACATCTTCGGCATCTTTCCATGTAGCACTTCCATGTGTTCCTTCCTTATGGTAAGAAAGCATTCGGTCAAACGCCTTTAAATAAGCCTTTTTAAACATAGGATAGCGCGCCAGTTCTTTCTCCCGCTGCTTGGTGGAAGCCAGTGGACACCCAATACAGCCAATCCTTGTAAAGCCCTCATCATAAAGGCTGCAATAAGTTCGGATATGTGTATGGATAAACTGCCACACCTCATCATCTGTCCAATCCAAGATTGGATTTAACACCCGTTTTCCTTTTATCTGGCAATTTTCTATCTGCCTTCTTTTTTCGTCATTGTCGCTGTTTAAAATAACCTTTGGTTCAGACGGTCCTTGTATTTCTGCAAATCCTCTTTTTCTTCGTTTCCTGCTTTCTGCCCAACGCACACCAGTGACTACAAACCGTCCTTTTCCTCCTCTTTCTTTCAATTCAGAGCAGCAATAACGCATTCTTCGTGTGGGCGGATAATGCTTTTGGCTAATCAGTTCCCACATGGTTGTATCAGGCTGATTGATAATAACCGCAGGATACATTTTTCGGATAAAATAGACCAATTCCGGGGGATCTACGGTTGTAACATTATAATAAGCCTGAAACTTTACTTTTGCCTGTTTTGCCAGTTCATAAATTACCTGACTGTCTTTCCCACCGCTAAAACATAAATAGTATCCTTCCGGATGCATCTCTATGGCTTTTGCTTCAAACATTTTTAACAGGGTTATGGCGTTTTGGATTTTCTTTTCAATGCTAAAAAAACTTAACTGTTCCATTTTTTCTCCGTTCTTTACAAAAAGTTTGCTCTAAACGGAAAAGCCATGCTTGTAGGTGTGTCTTTTTACACTGCCTGACCTTCACTTTCGAAAAACAAGCCCACAATGGCCGGTTTTCCTAAGCAGCAACCTGAATTTCTCAGGATAAGAAAAAGTGGAACACTTTTACGACCGGATATCCAGTATCCCATACGCAATTTTTTGAATTTCCAGAATTTGTACATTGGAAATTTTGCGGTAAGGTTTTCTGGCATTCTGTTCCGCAATCCAGTCCTTTAATAAAAGTTCTGCCTCAAAATCTACTTCGCTGTACTCTGCCAGGAAAGCATATTTTTTCGCCTGCCTGTAATTTCCCCTTACTGTCATATAAGAAAAAGAAATTTTATATAGTGGCAGCAGTATGTTCGACGAAAGCATCTGCATAGGATGCAGTCTTTTCAGCTTTTCACGATAATACTCTGTCTGGGGAAGGGTTCCTCCAACTGCCACCTCATGAAATGACAAAAGATCTGTCAGTTTATGAAGGTGCATATTCTCACGCTCCTTTCTTTTCTCTGTAAAAACATCCATTCTTTTCCAACTGATCCAGCCTTTCTAAAATTTCTTCCTCTGAAAGACATTCTCCTTGTTTTTGATGCTTTAATTTTCTATACATCATTCTTCTGCAGACTGGGTGAGCCGGTCCATAATCATAAAGATATCTTGCTTCTCTTGCATTCAGATTACAAAAGATTGCAATCAGCAGCTGATAATATCCTGCCATTGTTTCATCTTTCATACACACCTCTTTCCTATCGGTATTTTAGCCGAAACGTTCCTCTTGCTAAAGGCAGAAAACAATCGGCATGTTCATATAAAGTTGCCCGAATTCTCGCCTCATAATTTTTATTCTTTTTGGCTTTCGGGTGCTCTCTTAATTCCTGATATAGCTGCTTTAACGTTGCATGTCCATTTAACTGTTCCAGTGTCATCCGCAATAAATGAAACCACGTCAGTGCAATGGAGTCCTGTTCTTGTATCTGGAATATTCCTTCCCTTCTAATTGAAAATGGTACAAGAAGAGTTTCTTCTTTTTGAAAAAGCACCAGTGTTTCCGTCACAATAGGAATAAAGGGTTTTCCGGAATACTGTGTCTTACTGGAAGTGCAGTGAAACTGCCCCTTAACAATCCAGGACTTCATATTTCCAATATGAAGCATATCTGCTGCAATAGAATGAAAGATGCCTTTCTGCCGGATATCTCCTACCAGAATTGCCAGATACCCATTCTGTCTTAGGCTGAAATACAGTTTTTTGATCACATAGTTCAGTTTTTCAATATAATCTTCATAATTTTCACATCTGCTCAAATCATCTTCATGCGGCCTGCCCCACATATTTCCGGAATACCGGATAATATCATGGTAAGGTGGGTGGAAAAAAATCAGGTCTGCACTATGCGCAACTTCATCCTTTAATGCATTCCAGTTTCCAATCCCCTTTGGCGGATGTGGGTTTAAATCGTATAAGACAGAGGGAATATGCAATTCCTCTGCCACATCTTGACTGGTCCCAGAACCACTCATGGGATCCAAAAATAAAAAATCCTTATTCTTTTCATATCGCCTGCATTTTTTTACAAACTGAATGAGTTTCGCTACAACCTGCGGGGAACAATTTCCTCTCCACTGATTGCTGCCTCCTTCTGCCCGTTCTGGAAATGCCATAAAAGAAGTCAGGTCTTGTCCTACGCAATGCGTAAGCTCTCTTGTTCCTAACGTCTGTACAATCTGTTTCCAGTCGGAACCAAATTCTGTGCGCAAAATTTTACTTGCACGCTGTAAATCACTTTCCTGCACATTGTCACACTCCTTTCTGCATATACAAAAAAACGATACAAAAATCCCTTCTGATTTTCATATCGTTCTCTCTGCTTTTTATTTTTCTTTCTTCTCCTTTCCAAAAGGCAATAAAAAAAGCACTCAAAGAATTTCTTCCTGAATGCTTTTGATATACGCGCTTTTTAATTAAGTATCAAAACTTCAAAACTTCATTCTAACCTTATGGTCAGAAAAAAATTACAATTCTTCTTTATGAAGAATAAAACTGAACTACAAGTTTATGGTAACACAATATAGTAGTCAAGTCAACAAAATAACACTATATCTTGTCTTGATCAATTTTATTTTGAGATGCAAGAGGGCAACAAATACATACATTTTCTTTTTTTCTTTTTTTTCTTTCTTCAATATATGCAACAATTTGATTCATTATCCTATCTAATGCAATTATAGCAACAACTATCGAATAATTAGTTACAGAAAACATCATATTTATTTCACTTTCCGGATCCATTGCATGAAGTGTTTGAAAATATCCTTGAATTATGACAAAAATAAATATTGATGCATAAATGGATATTTTCTTTATCATTCTATTCCGTTTCTTGGATATACATGGTTTAACAAAAATATGTTCCATGTCCCAAGAGAAATAACACCAGAATACCCAAAAAATTCCTATCATACAAAAGGATATGTAAAATTCTAAATTATTCAAACCAAATTTATTTGCTACACCCTCCGAACTCATTAACCATATTAAAATAAAAAGCAACTGGATTGCTACTGAAAGAGGAAATTCGAACCTATCTCTCTTCTTATCTGAAACTTTAAATGCTTTTTCTGTAATCTTGCTTACTATCACAAGGAGGGCTTTTAATATCATAAAGACAACTAAAGCAACAATACCTATTAAAATTAACTTTTTCATTACTTCCCTTCTTTCTTAAATTGATATACAAATTATATTATTTTAACTATCAATGTGCAAGGCTTTTCTTATATACATTGTAAAAAGACACCAAAAATCCATTGTTTTTGATGCCTTTAAATGTACCACCATTCCTTTTACTTCACTTGGGGAAAACCGATATTATTTTTTATCCCTTATTTCTAATACCTCTTCTTCGGGGATATTCAAAAGTTTACAAATCTCAGAAATCGGATAATTATTCTGCAGCATGGTAAGAATAACTTCCTTTCTATTTTCCTTTATACCTTCTTCTCTTCCCACTTCAATGCCTTCCAATTTTCCTTCTTCTTTCAACTTTTCTAATGCCTCACACATACTGTTTACCTCCATATTTCTACTCATACGAATCAGTTCCTTTGATCCTGTCATCTGACCGACAACTGTTAATAGATCTGAACCCATCTCCTTGTTTCCATACTTCTCCTGAATTTTTTCAAAATGGCCGGCAAAGATTTCCCTGGTAATTTCAAAAACACTTTGAACATCTGTATTATTGAACACATATCGGTCTGAATCCCGTACTTCCAAGAGGTTCATTTTGTAATCTGAGAAAATAGCGGCAATTTCTTCCGGCATTTCTACAATCATATCTTTCAGACAATACGGTCCGTCCCACTGTTTTTCTCCATAATACACTGTCAATGTGATAACCGGATGAAGCCGGTCATCTTTTTTCATCTTTGATAAAAATTCATCTTCTGTCTTTTTCCCGGTATCTTTTTTATATTTGCGTGTAATTTCCTGATATTCCTTCAGGTAACTCATTGCATCATACACCATATGACGCAGCGGCATGGCATAATGAATATGCTGCTGGCTTTCAATTCCAAGAACAACAAATTCTACTCCATAAGCGGTCTTTTTAATGACATCTCTTGTTCTGGATAACGTTTCCTTATAATCTTTTAATTGAATGATACCGGAAACATCCGTATCCATTTCATGCAATGCCTCTGGCTTAATAACCTCTTTTCCTCCAAACACAACTACATTGAAAAGATCGGCAAACCGTTCATTATTCCGCCAAAAATCTTTAAATATAATATCTGCTTTTGTATGTTCCACGTAAATTCCTCTCTTTTCTACAACCAGTCACTCTCTTGTTACGATTATTATATCAAACTTCATAGGACCTGACAAATTGAATTTTCTATGATATTTCAGAGAATTCCTCTCCCTCCATTCTTTCATAATCACACTTTTCCGGGGATATTGGATGGTAGACCGATGCTTTCAGGTATTTTCCTTCAGAAGCAATTCCATGATTTCCACCTAGGGAGTCCAAATACTGCTCTTTTCCTTTGGTAGCCGAGATATAGATGTATCTACTCTCTTTTTGAAACCATCCACTTGGAATGTTCCCAAAGTAATCACGACTGATCAACAATGAGATGTTGAGTCTTCCTGCTTTTTCCTTTACCATACGAAAAAGAAGCTTAAACATCTCCTGTTCCAATCTGTCTGAAATCCCTTTTACATAGGCTTTTTCCAAAAACAGAACCAGTTGCTCTGGTTTCTCTTTCTTTCCCGTATCCTTTGTAAAATCTACAAATTGAAATTCTTTGTTCTCCCTTTCCATTTTTTCTTCAGATGCTTTTGTAAGCCGAAGGATTGCCCTAAGGACAATCTTACCTTGATAAGAAATATATATAATTTTCTTATTACTGTCAAAGCAGGATAGCAGACACTTTCGATACATTCCTGTCTTGTAACTCAAACAGGTTTTATCCGGCAGCTCCCCAATCTGCATCACCGGAAGAAAACGGTCTTCTTCCCAGATCTTCCATTCCTTTCTCTGAAGTTGCAGATTTTCTGCCCACAGTTTCATCTGTTTTTCTGAAATCGGAAAAGCAAGTTCCTTTTCCAGATCTGCATCATGGTATTTTAAGTCTTTAAATTTCCCCATAAGCTCTGCGACCAACAATCTACGCAACATTTCTGTCTGTCCGGTATCTCCTTTATAAAATTCATACAAAATTTCAGAACCGCCTTGTTCCAGAAATGTCTGGATATTTGCTTCATGCTCTCTGATAAACGAATCGGAGAAAGCAAAAGTGCTCTTCATCCATTCCCAGTGAGGATCATTTTTTAATAGTTCAGCATAGGCAGACTGAAAATTTGGGTATCCACTTAATTTTTCTTTATTTGCTATCAAATACCGCAGTTGGAAACCATTTTTCACTTCTGGAAGAAAACGTACAACTTCTTCCCAAGAAAGAAACAAATCTAGTATATCCATCCCTACTAGGCCGGAAATATTTCCCAATTCTTCTTTCACCCACTTAGATAATGGTTTGTGGGATAAAAAAGCCGCAACTCTTTCCAGCGTTTCTTCGCTGGTTACCTTGTCCAAGAGTCTCTTTTTCACCACTTCCTGCATAACTCTCAACCGATCGTCTACCCTTCTATAATTTAGTTTGTGGTACAAACGGATATACTCTCTGTCAGGACAGACAGCAAATAATTTTATTTCCGCAAAAGTATACTCTTTTTGTAGCATATCTGTCTTTTCTATAGCAGAACATTCCTTTATTTTTCTGCATTCCTTTAAATTTTGAAAATTTAATGTATTTAGATTGACATACTCCTCATAAAATGCTTTTTGAAATAAAATAGAATTCCATGGAAGTTCAAGAAACAGTTCTGTATTTTCTTCATACAACTTCAAAAAGTGTTTTTTCTGATGTTTGACTGCATAAAGAAGTACTGACTCCTGATAATATTTCAATCGGTCCACCGCTTTTATGGCATACCGGTAAACCTCCTGTATATACCCTGCTCTTGTATAGAAATTCCCTTGCGAAATCCATCCTTGTCTTACAAATCTGTTTAAATCAAACAATAACTGTTCATTCTCCAGCCACCTTGTCAAAAAACAAGATCGTATGCCTTTATGTAAACGAGGTATGATTTCTCTTAATAGAGGATAAAGTTCTTCTGCATTTTTTATAATCTGTCTGTATGCCTCTTTACTTAGCATCGGCAATTGAAACTTTGACAAATACTTCAAAAGTTCTAATACCTTCCCTTTCCCTAAATCCTGAAAGAAATTCTCCTCTGCAATCGCTATTCCTAAAAATTCTCCTGTAAAAATGGGTTCTTTTAAAACCATTCTTTCTGAAGGAGTTAAATTTTGTAGCTTTTTATCACAATATGTTTCGAGAAACTCCAGATTTCCATTTAATGTACTGCACTCTTTTTCGGACAAATGGCTGGAAAAATAATATTGGAGATATACAGCTACGTATCTGTCCGAAATTGCTTCTGTTTTCAAAGCTGCTTCCAATTCCTCATAGGAACGGTCAAATAGTTTTTCATCGGCACTGCCGATAAACATTTCTATTCTATAGGCTGAAATTCCTGCTTCCAGTAGACTTATAATCTTTGAAAGAATTTTCGGATAGGCAACCAATTTCTTTCCATACTCGATAGGAAGCTGTTTTAATATTCTTCTCTTTTCGTCTGTATCAATTTCTTTTGTAAAAGGAAGGAGCTGCTGATTTGAAAATCCTAAAATCTCCTGCCAGCCAAGTCCTTCCAACCCCTTAATAATTTCCATGTGTTCCTTCACCGTCGTAAGCATCTTCTACCTCCGTTTTTATCAACCACTCTTTTATAGTTGCAATCTCTATCCCTTCTTTTTTCCCTAAGTTTAATAGCAGTTTTAAATATTCCCAAATTGCTGCTTTTGGTAATTTCCACCCCACTTTTTCTAAATATTTTTTTAGGAACTGAACCGTTGCTTTTATATAGGCTTCTTTTTGATAAGAATAGAAAAGTGAATCGATTTTCCAAAAAATCTCTTCTGCTGTTTTCTCCTGCTGCAGTTTCCAAAAATGCTGGTATGCTTCTTTTGTCTGCTTTTCCAGTTCAGCCACTTTTTTCTGTTTTGCGGCTTCTTCCTGTTCTTTATAAAACTTCTCCCGTTCCTCTTTCTCCATGTATAGCATTCTAAATTTCTTACTTCCAGCTTCTTCTATCCCAAGCTCCATTAGTTTTTTCCAAAATTCCTGTGCCTGTTCTTTCGGAAGCCAAATAAGATTTTCCTCTTTTTCCAAGACTTTTAAAAGAAAAGCAAAATATTTTTGTGGCTGAAACCGATAAACAGATTCTTCTATCCAGAAAAACAACTGCAGGACCTGGTTTGGTTGCAAATGAAGTTTCAAAAAATTCATCTTATCATATTCTCGTCTGTAATAAAATTCCTGAATTCCGACACTCTTCCATAAGAAATTTCGTTTTCCTTCTTTTCTGATTTCTTCCATGGATCGGTTATCCAAAAGAAGTTTTGCAGTCTGAAATTTTAAATCCGTATCCAAATCTTCGATATAGGAAAGAATATAGCCATACTTCTTTTTTTCCGGTTCTTCCCATTCAGAAATCGCTTTTCCTTCTCCCTTTGTAAGCAATTCTTTTATAATCTGTCGGGGATCTAAGAAATTCTTTTCTGCAAATGTTTCAAAAATTTTATGATTTTGATAGTTCTCTTCTTGCAGCATCTGTTGAATATAATCTACATCTGTCAATTCCTGATAAATCTTCAGATACTCCTGAAGTTCCTGTTCCGTAAAAGACTGATTATATAAAGTCTCCCGTATTTTTTTATCAAAATCCTTTTTCCCCAACAGGGAAAAGATTTTCTTTGCCTGTGTTTTACATGATGGAATAAAAAACCAGCTAGGATTTGCCTGTCGCTCTCCTGCATAAGTATGAAGCAGTGCATATATCTTGGAATTTTTAACAGTTACCTGACATTTCATGGCGCCTAAAATCCCATCATATCCGCCGATTTTGATTTCATAAGAACGATGCTTTTGTATTAGTTCTCTGCAAAGCTGATAAAGCTCCTCCGAATATTCCTTTTCCTGGTTACATATAAAAATACAAAAACTTTCTGAAGCACGCTCCCATGTTATCTGGCTTACTGTTTCTAACTTGTCTTCCTTTGCAGCCTGCAGCATCCGCAGGTTTAAATAAAAAATTTCTTCTTTTTGGTAACCTGCCTTTCGCATCTGCTGAAATAGCTCTGAACGTTCTTTTACGTGGGTATGCTGCATCTTCACCAAAAGTTTTAATCCCGAAAATATCTGTTTTCTTTCTTTTTTAATTTCCTTTTCATAAGTTCTGAAAAACCAGATATACATTTCAGCATTTTGGAAGATATTTACTGCTCTTTCATTTTCAAAGAAAGAGCATACATTTTCTTTTAGCATTTCCCAGATTTCTTTTTTCCCTTTGAATAAAAACAGGATACACATACATTCTGCAAGTTCTTTGTATGAATAACTTTTAATCCGTTCATAATAAAACTTTTGTTTCTTTTCAGACGGAGTTAAAAAACACATAGCCCCTGCCAGATAAATATCGGTTTTCGCTTCTCGTTCTATCCGTTTCAGAAAGTTTTCATATTGTGTTCCCACATACATTTGTGCTTCATGAAAATCAGACATAGTTACAAGGGCAAATGCCAGTGCCCTGCGGATTTGAACAGTATCCCCTATCTTTTCTTCATACCTCTCCAGCATCTCACCCGGATACTGAAAGGTATAAGCGTCTTCCTCCTTTTGTTCTTTCCCTATTGGAAGAAAACGTTTATCTGCCTCTTCTTTTTCAAAATACCGTATCTTATCATTCTTTGTTGAGGTAAGGAAAATGATATGCTTCATAGTCTGAAAACTGTTTGCATCTATTTTTTCTTTTAATATATCCATTTGTTCTCCTTTCTGGAAAGGGCTGTCTTGCACAGCCCTTTATTTCTTTCTTTTGTGGTTAATCTGTTATGTAATTACAGTCCCGAACAATTGGGATTTTACCTTTACGAATTTCATCAAAGGCTGCTCGATATCCACTTTTTTCGGGTTCTGTAAAATTCACTTCCCATTCTTTAATCACCTCTTCTAATGCGAGTTTTTTCGGGTTTAAAATCACAAGACCATGCAAAATTCCAGATACAATCCTTTGATATTCTTCTGCATATTCCCTACGATCCAAATCGGTATCTGCATACCAGCAATCCAACTTTCGAATCATTTGCAGACTTTTCCATGGTGGCAGCTGCATCGGATAGTAAAATCTTGATGTTTTGGAATCGCTCTCATATTCTTCTGAAAGCCAGATAACCGTTCCCTTTGAAAAGATGGGAGGCAGATAACCATTCTTGGAATATTCCTCCATTATTCCAAGAATATCCTCCCAAGTAACTTGACGGAAGGAATAAGGTTCCTGGGTATCTGCTAGATAATAATCGTCATCTGATAAAGAAATTTCTCCTCTTTTTATCCCAGAAATTCTTCCATCTCCATCTTTTAAAATCTCCGTTACAACATCATTTGGATAGAAAACGTCCATACCTCTGGCAATCTTTTCTGCATCTTCTGTCCTTCCCTGTTCTGCCAGTCTACTTTCATGTTCTTTTATTCCTTCAATGATCCTCCACCATTCCTCTTTGGAATTTTTCAAACCGTTTTCTTTGCTGCTGTCTTCTGGAATTTCTTTCGAATCGGCAGCTACCAACTCACAATTCTCCTGATCGAGTACATCACTGTTTTCTATATAATTCATTTCTCCTAATGGAATTTCATCTAAATGGTCCTTCGCGTATTCCAGTGCCTCCGGGAAGGTTTTTATTGCTTCTGGCAGCAATAATTCCCCATGATAATAAGCATTACAGAGAATGGAGCAGGAAAGTTTTTGTGGGATATTCTTTTTATCCTTGCAAAATCCAATCGTCCAAATCAGGTTTTCAGGTATATGCTCCATTTCTGGCAAATACATACTGCATGTCTCCTCCTGAAATTCCCACTGAGTTGCTTTCCCAAAATCAATCCAGCTTCCTTTTCCATGATTTGCACAACTGACCTCATGCTCCGGCTGTCCGGATATGACAGAATAAAATCCATTACTTTGTACCACGTTAGGTATTCTCTTCTGTCCTAAAAATTTTTCCTGTCGGTGTGCTCTGATAATAAATTCTCTTTTCTCTTGTATAACCCGTTTTAATTGTGCTAAATTTTTAATTTCCATCCTGTTTCCTCCTTACGCTGCATTTTTCATCTGTTTTTTCTCTACCGGCAATAATTCCGGATAAGTCTGTCTGGATAGTCCCAAACGTTTTACATAAGTCTGCATTTCCTGCGAACTGGAAAAAAGTTTTGCCTTCCCAAGTTCCGGGACAAACTGCTTTCCATTCCAAAACAACTCCTGTTCTTCTTCACTTTCAATAGACACCAGTACCCAAGCACGGTAGCAAATCTGCGGATCCATCCCCGTATACCAAAGATGTTTTTGAGCAAATATCTCAGCTTCTCTTAAGCTTTGAAAGAAAGCGGCTTTCCAAATTTTTGCGGTTACAATACGTTTGTTTCTGATTTCCTGAAAATACTGGTCTTTTCCCAGACGGATTGCATACCCTGTACGCCAGAAATCCTCAATCCATTCTTTTTTCTGCTCCATAATTCCTCCAATCAAAAAAGAGACCTGAAAAAGTCCCTTGTCCTGTTTCTCTATCCCATGTATTCTAAAAGTTTCTTTACAATCTGATGCGGAAGCTGTTCCAGATTCTCCGCATTGATACAGGCATTCCCGTAAATATTTTGAATATCCTCCTGATCCCTTCCAATCGCTGCCACAAACAAAGTAATCTGTTTCTGCTTCAGCTGCCTTTGTACCTTCTGTAAATCTTCCCTTGCTACTTTTCCGCCATAGCCTTGTGCATTTGGAAGTCCATCACAGAAAAAAATCAGGATTTTCATCTTGTCCTTTCTTTTTACCATTTTTTCTGCCATGTAAAGAAGGGCCGCCCCATCTCTGTTGGCTCCGCCTGTCTCCATATCCAAAATCCGGTACTTGCCTTCCTCTTTCTCACCAAACTCTAAATAGGAATGCAAACACACAATTTCCTCTCGTTTCCTGCCTATATGCTCTCTCCCTGTGCAGTGTCCGTTCACACATACCGGTATCCCAAATACCTGTGCAAATTCCACCACACAAAGGGCTGTCAGCACAGAGGTTTCCCACCGTTTGCTGTCAATGGAACCAGACTGGTCCAATAAAAATCCAATCGCTGTATCCATGTTTTGAGAAGGGATTTTGGTCTGAAAAATTCTTTTTTCAGGATTCCAAAGATGTGCCATATCCAATCTTTTTCCTATATACTGGTAACGTAAAATATGGGTTTTCTTCCTTTTTAAAACCGGTAGTAAATCCTGCTTCATTTTCATTAAAGTATGTTTTATCTGTGGTTGAAAAATTCTATATTTTTGATATGCGGTTTGTGAAATGACTTCTTTTCGGAAAACACGCTTTTTAATTTCCCGGTTCACAGGTGTAAACTCCGTATTTTCTAAAATCTCTTTCAAACGCTCCCGCATCCATTCCTCATATCCCTTTTCCCTTGCTTCTCTTTTTAATTCCAGACAAATATTGTGCAGTTCTCTTCCAATATCAATTGTCTTTACAGTTTCTTGCTCCAATTCAGAAAGCAAAGGCTCTGTCTTTCCTTCTGTCAGCCTTTCCTTCTCTTTTACTACACTTTCTCTTTCCATTTGAATGGATTGCATTTCTTCTGAAAAAGTACGTTTCAGTTCTCCTCCATTCCAAAGAACATCCGAAGCTTCCTTTCGCTCCATGCGGATTTCCCTGCAGAAAGGTTCTTCCGAGTATTGTGGCAGATCTTTTTTCCACTCATCAAAAGCCTGTTTCAATACGCTCTCTTTGTTTTCTCCTGTCGATTTTATTTTTCTTTCCATACCTTCCGCTTCTTCTAAAAGCAAAGGCCACAACTTCAATAAAATCTGGTTTGTTGCAAGATACCTTGCGCTTTCCCCCATATCAACAGTCGTTTTCAAAAGAACCGGAATACAGTTTCTAAGCAGTTCCATATATTCTGCAACTTCTCCGTCCCATACGTTGACCTTATGGGTAAACATATATTGCACCAACAGAAGTAACATAATCTTCAGCTTTGATTTCTTCTGTACAATCTGGCTTTTCAGACTAGAAATCTGCTCCATATTCCTTTTACGGTTCTGCAAAATCCCCTGCCGGATACTTCCTGGAAACCTTCTGCACATCTGTTCTTCGATAAAGGCATCTTCCAGATATCCATGCAGCCTTCCGGCTGTTTGCAGATAGAGTCCTAATAGAACCGCATCTTTCTTTTGAAAACCCTCTTTCATACTTTGTAAAAATCCAGTTTCTCGCTCCGTCTCCGGCAGCGGCCAGGCTGGATATAAAATCCCACTTGCAATTCCATCTATATATTTCCGTCTCAGATAGATACTGCTGTAATTCTGATGCCCGCATTCATGTCCTTCCACGCCTATCAGGCTTTTGCTTCTCAAATCCAAAGTCGGAAAACTTTGTGTAAGCATATTCATGGTATTGATATAAATATAGCGCCCCTCAAAATAACCGGCCCTGTGATCCGTTGCATCGGAATAAAACCGGATCTGTGCATCATGCTTATCTGTAATTTCTTTTCCAATCCGTTGCACTAACCTTAAAAACTGAGGAGAAGAAAATACTTCCATATCCCGCAGCAAGCGCTTCTCTGTCTGCCTGCTATTTCCTATTTCTTTACTTCTCATACAGATCCCTTCCCTTGCTCTACATAAATCTCCATACATACCTGCCGGAGCATATCCCTATCTTCTTCATCGGATGCAAGCTTGGATAATACCGTATCTTCTGCAGCCTTTACAAGATTTTGGGTGCGCATATATTCATATACCCAGTTTTCATATTCCCGGTAGCCGCAAAGTCCGGCTTTTCCAAATTCTTCTTTTACGACTGCATCCAGTCGTTTCATTACCTTTGCCATCTGTTTTAAAACTTCCATATCTTTGCAGCCTGTCCGAAACATTGCACGTTCTGCCAACTGCTGTTCTGTTAAATCTTTGCGATGCTGTACCTTATTCATTCTGGATACCACGGAAAAATCAAATTCCCTATTTGCAACATAATTCAGATTGGTAGTGATAATGATAATTGCATTTGGATGTCGTTCTACGACTTCCCCGTACAGAAGGTCCAGTTTCCTGGAGTCATCTAATAACCGGTTAAGTTTTCCAAGTGTCCCCGGCTCTACAATAAGGGAAGCCTCCATAATTTCAATCACCGAAGGCATTCGGCAGCCTTTTATGATTTCCGATTCCTGCATTACAAAATCCCCTTCATTTTTTGCTTTCTGGTAACCGGACTGATACACTGCATCTAACAGTTCCCGAAAGGCTTCGCTTTTGGTAATCCCTTCTTTTCTTGTATGGGCTACTTCTTCTAATACCTGCATCGGATCTGTAACAAATTCCTGTAAAGAAGGAAACTTCATGCTATCTTCTGTCTTTTTCCTGGAATTTGGATAAATCCCTGCCACCAGTGTACTTTCATCGGTTTCCGGTCCACAGTTTAAAGCAAAATAAGGAACACCTAAAATCTGGGCAATCATCTGTGCATCTGTCGTTTTTCCTGTTCCTGCATTTCCGGTGATCATAAATTTCCGGAAAGGTGACTCTACAATTGCAGAAAGAATATCCTGCGCATATTCCCCAACTTTCATATCTCCTGGAAACTGTGGAATACGATCCTCATAATCCTTTGGAAACGACCAGTGCTGCCCGTAAATCTTCTTTAATTCTTTTAACGTCCATTCTCTTGCTTTCTTCGTTTCTCCCAAAATCTGAAATATACCTTTGATCGCATCGTTTGGTGCGTATAGTTCGCTTTCAATTGCAAGTTTCGAAAGTTGTTCCATACCATTCTTTCCAAGCTGACTTTTCTCCAACGGAATTCCTTCATTGTTGAAATCCTGTACATTTTCTACTCTCCGGTACAGGTTATCACAACAAAGAAAAGCAGCTTTTAATGCAAGTTTTCCATTTTTCCAGCCTTCTTTCATTTGCTGCATGAATAAAATAAAATTTTGAGCAAACTCCAGGTTATATAATGCTTCTTTCTTTTCCAGACTGACATAAATAAGCATTGCCAGAACTTCCTCTCCGTCACTGACGTTTCTTTCAACAAAATCCAGAGCTTTATATGTTTGTTTTTCTGTTTTACAGATACCACGTATTTTTGCACTGATCGGATTATAAACCAATGCGTGGCGTTGATTTCCCTTTACATATTCCATACAATAGAAGTTCAACAAATCATAATTTCCTTTTTGAAATCCAAGGGCTCCTTCTGTTTGCTTCAAATAAATCCCTGCAATATTGAGCATTGCCCTCAATGTAGGGGGATGCAGTGTTGCCTGTCTTCCCTGATTATACTGGGAAAGCCATTCCACCATAGTAGTAGTTTTTCGTAATCCTTCTTTTTGTAAAAACTGGCTGAATGGTTCCGGCATTTGTTCCTGAAATGTCCAGGTATCAAATAATTTTATCTCTGCCATTTTCTCTCCTTTCTGTCTGCAAATTTTAGGTATGTTCCTCCTTTCTACACGCAAAAAAGACAAGGTATTTGTCTTTCTATACCTTGTCTTAAACTTATTCCTATATTTTATTGCAGACTATGCCAAAATAAATCTTCTGCTACCATGCAGAATAAAAATTAATTGCACAAATTTGCTTGTGCATAAATGAATACAACTTTATCCTAGCATTAGATAGAGAAACTGTCAACAACAGTTTTAGGATCATAAGAAATTTATTGTTTTTTGAAATTATTGTTCTTCATACGAAGCGATTCCTTACACAAAATATAAGAAACCGAAAGTAAATAGATCCTTTCAATGCAAAAAATTTCTCTAATATAGATAGTATTCTTATTTCTCCGTATTCCTAATATATTGAATTTTAGGACGTTTTAACTGGATAAATCTGGCATTTGGTGCTTCTAATGGATCGCATTCTTTTCCATTTTTATCTACGTATGCCTGTGTTTTTATAATAACTGAAACGCCATTTCCACGGCTACTTTCCATTTCTTTAAAAGCTTTTTTTAAATTCTTCTTTGCGATACGTTTATTCATGGAATTCCTCCTTTTTTGCTTCCGTCTTTAATAACTGATATTATACTAAATTTTACAACTATATGCAATCTTGTACACAATTTTTTAACGTAAAATCGGACTATTTTCTACTGAATAAGCCTTCTCTTTCAACAGTAAAGAAGATTTGTTTCTTCCCCCAACTCTACTTGTGATTTTACTTTATTTTCGTCTATATCTTTTCTAGTACTAAACAGCTTTAGAATTTTATTCAAAGAGTATGCGTAGTTATCCATACCATACAATAAGGGAACAGCCAGAGCACAGCTCACCTTACTATTTTCAAAATTCATATATTTTGTACTTTAATGCTTTCTTATTCATCTAAATATTTGCTATTTTCTTTTTCAGGAATTTTTAGCCCTTCCATTGCATGTTCTACTGATCATCCCCTCTTTTCCATAAGGTTTCAATTGAACGTAAAATCAAATCTTCTCATATGAAAATAGTACTTCTCATTCTTAGTTTTATGAATGTTAAAGGATATTTAGGAGTTATCCGGCATCGGAATGATATTAGATAATACCTTATTATCCCATATCGAAGTACAAAGAGAATAATGTAGGAGAATATATTTTGAATGCAATAATTTTAGCTGCTGGACATAGTTCCCGTATGATTGAGGAAAAACAATATACCCATAAGCCTTTATTACCAATTCTTGGGCTTCCCAATATTGAGAGAACAATTCTAATTTTAAATGACTTTGGAATAAATGATATTGTTATAATTGCAGGAATATATGCAGATCAATATACATTTTTACAAGAAAAATATGGTTGTACCATCGTATCTGATCCCAATTGTTCAGTATCTACGCTCTATGGGATATACAGTATTGTTAATATTATAGGTGATACTTTCATCATTGAAGGTGATGTTGTTTTGGCAGAGAATATTTTTATTAACAAACCTTATAGCTATTATTATGTAATGAAATATTTAAATCCGGAATTTGACGCTTGGAAACCTATTCTTGATAAAAATGGGCGAATAATTTCCTTTGAAATTGGTTGCTTTTCAGAACCATGCATTTTTGGAGTATCTTTTTGGAGTAAATCTGATGCAGAAATTTTCAAAAAAATTATTGCTGATATCAGTACTCCTGAAAATTTATCTAATAGCGAAAACTTCTGGGATGACTATTTTAATGATTTTTTGGACGAAATCCAAATTCACACTTTAGAAATACCCAATTATGTTGCATCAGAAATGAACAATATAATCGAATATGATATGGCCATAACAATGTGCCAAAAGTATTATTCTAATCCAAAACAATATTTTATAAACTGGCATAATAATAAAAATGAGTATTCGTATATAATGAATACATCTCAAGCACTAAGTTATACCCAAAAACTTTTGGAAGAGTATATCTATAAGCATCCTGACGAAAACTTTAGTTTAACTAAACCATCATACTTTGAAAATAATGAATATCCTTATATCATACAAAAAGAAAAGAAAAGCATTGGGTTTATAGATATAGCTATTGAAAAAAATTTTTTTCTGCTGAGAAGAATTTATCTTGATAAATCTTATCGAAGACAACGATTAGGAACTCAAATTTTAGAAAATATAATTACATTTTCTAAACTCACAAACAAGGAATTACGGGTAAACGTTTATGATGAAGAGGCAGAAAAATTTTATAAACGTCTTGGATTTAGAAAAAATTTTACAAATTACGTAATAAGGAGACAATGAGTATGGATATAATTCAAGAGTGTTTAGCTTATTTTAAGAATATAGATATAAATTTCGATTTGCTAATGATAGCTGACACACAAAATAAAACTACAAAGAACAATAACTATATTGTTCATACTGATGAAAGTGAGTTTTTTTCTAGAAGAGAATTTGCTGAAATTGCTTCGACATTATTTTATATTTTTGGTTATGCCAAAGTTTTTTACTCAGAATTGGATTTCATAAAATTTGTGATGGATGAGCATCCCTCATCCACAGAATGTTACATATATAATTTTAGCAGAGACGGAATTGCTGAGGGAAAAAAATCATTAATCCCTGCTTTTTGCGATTTATGCGGTCTTAAATATACTGGATCAAATGCTTTTACCATATCCTTATTGAGAAATAAATGGATTTTTACACAGGTACTTTCTAATATGGGGATATTAACACCAAAGTCTGTTCTTTATACATTTAATAATCATAATATATTAGAACCTTTTTTGGATACGACAATACTTTTAAAGAATATTCATGAATCAGCAAGTATAGGCTTGCTTACAGACAATAAAATATATTTAACAAAAGAAAATTTGAAAACAGTTGATATGACACTACAACGGATGAACACTAAACAACTACTCATACAAGAATATATTAGCGGCCTAGAAAGTGAAGTTTTAGTAATACAGTTTAAGGGAAAGTATTATGCACTTGAGCCAGTGGAAATTGTTATAAATGGTAATGATTTTTTAGATTCCTTAACATCAAACCTATATAACTATTCGTTTAGAAAACTATCCGATAGATTGAGTCCAACAGTAATAGAACAAATTAAAAAGCAAGCAGTTAAAGCTGCACAAATTTTAAGCATTAAAGACTATGCGAGATTTGATTTCCGTATAGAAAAAGCCCAGCCATATCTTATCGATATAGCTGGAACACCATATACTATAAAACATAGCTCGGTAGCGTTTCTGTTTGAGAATATAATGCATTTAGATTATAAAGATATTTATAAGACAATAATGGCGTGTTCTTTTTCAAATTATGATATACTTCAATCATAAGATGTATATTGCAAATCAGATAGCATAAGCCCCCGGCAGAAAAAAGAAGCCAATTCGCTAGATCGTCGTTTCAAAGGTACTAGATTATTACAAAAATCATATCCATCTAATATTTGACGATTCAAAATAATCTCTTTTAAAGCAAGAAGTTTCTTATCCCAAAAAACTTCTTGCTTTTGAAATAATGATGGAACAAAATCACCTAATAAATTAGTAATTTCTGTTGCACTCTCCCATTTTTCATCTAATATATATCTATATACTTCGAACCAAGCAAAATAATAACGATAAAAGTCATCCACATCATCATCCTCAATATTTGACACATCATCGCAATCCATTAGATGCTCCAAATATTTTTTGAATTTGAGATATTCTGAAATATTACCGTAATAAAGACTTAGCGAACATATATTAGTGAGAATAACAAATTCTGTTGCACATGAGATACGTTGTAATTGTTTCCTTAATTTTTTGACGGTTTTCTTTGCATATCTAAAGCAATATTTTTTTGTATGGGATTGTTCATACCTAAGAAAATCTGCTATTATCATGTTATTTAGTATTTTCTGTGGGTATGGTATTGATATTTCATTTTCTATAGAAACTTGCATAGCTTTTCTGCATGCCTGTATAGCTTCATTATATTTTTGTATAACTATGTCTGTTCCTGCTTCACAGATTAATGTGATACAATATTCATCCCAGATCTGATTGTCATAAAAATACTTTTTTGCTTTGTCATAATAAATATTACATTGCGTCTGGTTTACAAACAGAAACGCTTTCCGATTAAATACATTCTCCATATATTTAGCAATGCTTTTACTAGATTGAGAAGTTTGTATATTCCTGCTAAGTGAAAGGCTAAGATCATAGATCCGTTTAAATAACTCTGTGTTGTTCAAAACATCTAAGATATAGGGTGCAATATCATAGATAATCCTAAGTTTCAAAACAGTTTCATCAACGATAGGCATCTCTATAGGATATTGTAATAGGACTAAATATATAGGTTCTTCAGCATACTGAACGAGCTGACTTAATATTTGTTTCAATTGTAAATACCAAGGTTTATAATTCCTATACATAAAATGGAAATAAGCTCTTGCCAGTTCTGCCTTTAAGGGAATCTCGAAATAATCTTTTTGTAAATTATGGTACATCCCATTAAGTTTATCATAATCCGATCCCCCTTCACGTAGGGTATTGTAAAATGATTTTATTGCTTCAAAATCATCATAGTAATAGGAATCTTTTTCTTTTCCAATCAACCTTTCAATTTTTTTAATTTGTTCCAAATTATTAAAACTAAGTGCTTCTGAATAGGAAAGTATAAGAAGGGCAAAAATGTCATCTTTCAAATATCCATTGTATGCCCATAAATAGTATGCTCTTAAAAAATATTGATCTTGTTCCTTGTTACTATAATAATTGTAATAATCTAAATATCTTTCTTTATTCTTATCATTTAGTTCTTTCTTCAGAATTTTTTGTATTTCATCACAAGCGAAAGAATAAAAGTTCAACGAGTTTTTTTTCAGCAACGCTTGCTTTTGAGCTAGATATAGACTCTCTCGAACAGTGTTTGTTTCTTTATGTGTTATGCTTGCAATTTCTTGACTACCAAAGTTTTTTAGGCTAATTGAGGAAGACAAAATGATGTCTTCCATATCATATTCATTTACATTTCTGGTTAGACCTTTCTTTTTAAGTTCACCCAATCTGTATGTAACCACTGAATCTAAGGCTCTAAAAAAATTAACATTTTGCTCTACTAAATCTATATACAGAAAATCGACTAATTTTAAATTAGACGCACAAATTTTTTTGATTTGTTTAATCTTTTCCTCTATGTCCTTTTTCTTTACAATTATTTTATGTTTTTCAGTTAGATATTGTAAAATATCATTTTCATCATAGTCTTCCAATACATTTTTTTCGATTGTAGAACAAGATAGAAAATCCTTTATGCATGAATCATCAACATCACTTATGAGAAAATATAGATGATGTCTAAAGGTACTTTCAAGAGTGGTTATATTCTTCATTAGTATTTCAATCAGATATTTTACTTTATTATCTAATTTAGAGTAATCGGGTAGGCAAATTAATAAATCAGAAGAAAATCTTTTTTTAAGAAGATTAGATATTTGATTAAATTGGCTATCATTTTTTTTAGTTGATACCGATGCCGCTATATCAACTCCAATCCCCCAGCGTATTGGTAATGAAATAGTAGTTTCAATATTATCTACGGAACTCTTAGAAGAATTTTCGTATAAAGATAATTTGTCTCCTTCAGCAATATATACTTGCAATTTGTTATTTTGTCTATTTTTGCTATGTATTCTATTGATAACTTCAAATACTACATGTGATTTTCCTGATCCATGATTACCTAAAATAATGGTAGCCTCTGAGGCTGATGCAGTAATATATTCTTGAGTCAATTTCTCTATTAACTTATTTCTACCTTCTAAATTTTTATACTTATTTTCTTTCATATCTTTATTACAAATAGACCTTCAATAAAATAATATAGGATAATAAGGTATTATCTAATATCATTCCGATGCCGGATAACTCCTAATTATCATTTTAATTATAACAAATACTTACTTTTTTTTCCATATTTTTCTTCATAATCTCCAGATTAGCTTTTTAAATAATACAGATAAATCCCTATTTTACCTGTACAATAAATATAACCATTACCCAATCTGCTTTTTGTGCACACAAAAAAGACCACCTTAAATCAAGCTGATCGTAATCTATAGCTGTAATGAATTAAAAGAAATATTTTTATGCTACTCTAAGTATATTCATGTATTTTCTGGGATGCATCTCTCTTAAAATCTCAGCCTGCTTTTTTGCTGCAATATGAATATATATCTGAGTAGTTTTTATTGAACTATGTCCTAGAATTTGTTGTACACAACTAACATCAACGCCTTCTTCTATGAGATATGTAGCAAATGAATGACGGAACATATGGGGAGTTATGTTTCTTTCAATACCTGCTAATTTTGTATACTTTTTGAGCATTAACCTAATGGAATACTCCGTATATCTATTCCCCCGGCTGTTTACAAAGAAAAATCCACTTTTCTTAATTGCTTCTGAATTATGTTTGTAATATTTTTTTAGAATATTCAAAATCTCAGCGGAAGCAATCTGAATATATCTTTCCTTACCGCCTTTTCCCATGATCTTGATTAGACCTGTATTCAAATTTATACAGTCTATTTTTATATTTGATACTTCATACACTCTGGCTCCTGTGGCAAACAAAGTTTCTATTACAGATATATCTCTCAGCCAGTATTTGTACATCTTTTCATTACTATTTCTATGCTCATGCGAATACATATAGTTCAAGAGAGATTCAATTTCTTCACGCGGGATTATTTTAGGTAAAATTGTCGTTTCCTTGAATTTTACTTTGATTTTTCTAAACGGATTATCATCGATAATTTCGCACTCTTCCAAGTAATTATAATATGCTTTGATGGATGCAATTTTACGTTTTATTGTTTTCTGCTTGTATTTTTTATGTAATTCCACTATATAGCCTTCTATTTTGCTTTTTTCTGGGACATCTTCCTGTGCAAACTCAAAAAACTGTCTTAAATCAATTCTGTATGCCTTCAGCGTATTCCAATCCAATTCTTTCCTATATTCGCAATATTCAAGATACTTCTTTACTTGATCTTTATAATTCATTCTACTGTCCTCCATGCTTTTTTCGGTAGTGTAGCATATTTCTTCACAAGATACATTCGATATTCCCTATGTTTCTCATTGGAACTAAGGAATTTTCTCTTCATTTCAGTGCACAAAAAACGCATGCGTAGAACCTATTCTGCATCTCCTTCATGCTTTACTTTTTATTGAAATAGCACAACGTATCTTTATGACATCTAAAAAGCAACTCACCATTTTGCAAGCAAAACACTTATGGTATGTAAGATACTGTGATATCTCCTATTATTTGTATCCTATTATTTGTATCATATTTTTTGTAACTGTTATATATATAAAAGACGGGCAGAAAGCTGATTTTACTCAAGCTTTCTGCCCACACTCATCATAAAAAAACCTATATTAATTCATCTGAATATTTCGTTTTTTCTTCTTCAGGAATCTTCAGGCTTTCCATTGCCTGTTCTACTGACCACCCCATTGTTTCCATAAGGTTTCTAATTGAAAGAAGAATTCCCTTCTCAATTCCTTGTTCAATTCCTTTTTCAATTCCCTTCTGAATTCCTTTTTTAATACCCTTCTGAATTCCTTTTTCTTCAACGCCTTTACTCAGATTACACATAATAGGCACCTCTTTCTAATGTCTTTGCGTTTCAGACAAACCATGCGATAAGGTGAACAACAATAATACTGCTCACCTCTATTTTCAAAATTTATATATTTTGTACTTTTACATTTTTTTCAATTCATCTAAATACTTGCTCTTTTCTTCTTCAGGAATTTTCAGGCCTTCCATTGCCTGTTCTACCGACCACCCCATTGTTTCCATAAGGTTTCTAATTGAAAGAAGAATTCCTTTCTCAATTCCTTGTTCAATTCCTTGTTCAATTCCTTGTTCAATTCCCTTCTGAATTCCTTTTTCAATACCCTTCTGAATTCCTTTTTCTTCAACGCCTTTACTCAGATTACACATAGTAGACACCTCTCTTTCTAATGTCTTTGTCATTTCAATTGAAAAATCATTCTGTAATATCTCTTTCTTTTCCTTTACTTCACGATCCGAAGAAAGCAAAACTTCCAGTAACTTTAAGATACCTGAAGCATTTTCATCATCAGAGTCCCCTAAACATATCATAATTGCCGTTAGTAAATCATAATTTTCTTTTCTTTCCGAACAACTACCAATTAACTGTTCTTCTGTAATAGAATATCTGTTTATACTATTTTCCCGATATTTCGGTGGATTCATACAAATCCAAATGCTATAGACTTTCTTTATCTTCTCATAATGTGCATCTGAAAATTCAACACCATACTGCGAAGATATCAATCTGCTGCAATAATAAATTCCTCTGCTTATAATCGGGTAGCCTGGATAAAAATCATTTTGCGCTTCAATATTTATGATCAATCGAATTTTTTCTTTCGACACCGGAGCCTTCGCACAAAAGCGAATATCGTATGTAACCACCCCTTCATAAATAGAAGCATCTTCGGTTGCTCCATTTTGTATTTGTTCTTCTGATACCTGTTCATCTATATTTACGGGTACGTCTGCAACATCTGCCTCTCCTTCTATATAGTTCTCTACAATTTCCTGAATCTCACAATCTCTATATTCCTCTATACAACTTTTCATAATCCATGCCAAGATCACCTTATTTGCCAGAAGGCGTTTGCATGCTGCATCATAGGAGGCTTTCTCTCCTGCAGAACTAATATTCTTTGCCAGTATATTTTCAACTTTCAATCTATATTCACCTGCCTATTCCTCTTTTTCTTATTTTATCACACACGAAAAAAAGATGCCACTTATTTTTCTCACCAGATCATCCTCCTTCCGTATGATAAGGAAGAATTGTTTATGTTCTTTTCGCATTAAAACTCTTTCTGCTTTTATAAGCAGTTTACCACTATTTTCTTATGCCGCTTCATTCTTATCCGAAACCTCCGTAAATGCTTTTTTTAACCGATAAGATAACAACGTATTTCTTTTTTTGGATCTTCCCGCCCGTATTGCCTGGGAAAATGCCTGTTTGCTTCCCACAAGAATGACTTTTCTTTTTGCCCTTGTAATTGCGGTGTAATATAGATTTCGCTTTAAGGTATGCCGCCGAAAACATGACAAAATCGGAATGATGACTACCGGATACTCGGAGCCTTGTCCCTTATGTGCAGTAATTGCATACGCATGAACAAGGTTCCAAGATTCTCCTTCCTGATATCGCATAACCCGCTCTTCTCCAAAATCTACTTCCATATATTTCTTACCGCTCATCTCTCCTATTTTTCGTACAATCCCGATATCTCCGTTGGAAATTTCATCTTCATTTTTCGTCTGCATCACTTTATCCTGTATACGAAAAATTTTGTTTCCATTTTTGATTTCCTGTTGTCCTCTCTGGTAAGGATTGATTCTGTCTTTGATTTTTAGATTCAAAGCATTTGCGCTTACCTTCGTATCCTCCCTTAAAGGTGTTAATACCTGCACTGCATTTACATTTTTCCCTTGCAACTTCCACTCCACATCAAAAAGTTTCATAATCTTTTTCGCGGCTTCTTCATCATCATGTGCCGCTATAAAAGAAAAACTGTCATCATATACCAGATTTTGTTTGCCACAGTTGATTTTTATCGCATTCTCCAAAATAGTAGGGTTTTCCTGCCGGAAACATTGATCTAAAACAGTAACTGGAATGACTCTGGAGTCAATGAGTTCTTTAAATACATTTCCAGGCCCTACTGATTCCAGCTGGTCTTTGTCTCCCACAAAAACAATCCGACTTCCGGTCTTTATTTTCATCATCAGACTTGTAAACAGATGCATATCTACCATGCTGCACTCATCAATGATGATCAAATCATCGCAAAGCATTTCTCCAGCATTCCATGCTCCTTCACCTTCTGCTCCTGTAAGTCCGATACTTTTATGTATCGTCAGTGCCGGATACCCCGTTGCTTCATACATTCTCTGTCGTGCTCTTCCGGTAGGTGCTGCCAATAAAATCATACTATCCATATTCAATTTTTCCTGGATCATAACAATAAAACGCAGCAGGGTTGTTTTCCCACTTCCAGGTCCTCCTGTTATAATGGAAATTGAATTTTGAAAAACCATTTCAATCCCTTTTCTTTGCTTTTCCGCTAATTTTATGTGTTCTTTGGCTTCCAAATTGGAAATCCATTTCTCTACATCATACCTTTTTATCGGATACTTGCTTAGCGTGGCAAGTTGTATAACAGCCTTTTGTTCTGACTCATAATTTTTCTTAGAATAAATCTTTGTATAACTACAGATTAGTTCTTTATCATCTTTGATCAGAGAATTGCCAGCATCACGAATTTTCCGTTCTGTTACACTGCCTTTTTTATCTCCACGCACCAACAACGGCTTGGCTCTTGTTAAAATGTCAGACACCTCTAAATAGAGATGCCCTTCCCCTTCTGCTTCTTTTAAAACATATAATATAGCTGCTTTTATTCGTAAAGGATTATCTGCCTGAAAATGTTTTACTTTCCTTGCTATCGGATCCACTGTTTTAAATCCAAACCCTTCTATCTCACACAACCGGAATGGATCCTTTTTAATAATGCTGACTGCCTTGTGTCCAAAATGTTCCTGGATTTTTTCTATCTTCTTTGGTGTTACTCCCGCAGAAGACAGAAAAATTGAAAGCTGACGGATATTTTCACTTTGATAATAGCCATCTAAAATCTGCTCCAGTTTTTTTTGTGTAATTCCAGGAATTTCAAGCAATCGTTCCGGGCATTCTTCAAAAACATAGAAGGTATTTTTCCCAAATCGTTCTACAACCCTTTCTGCGATAACAGGCCCAATTCCTTTCACCAATCCTGAAGAAAGGTACGCTTTTACCCCCTCTTCTGTTGTCGGCATTTGAATTTGGAAAGATGCCACATGATACTGTTTTCCATATTTCTCTGATTCTTTCCACTGTCCTTTTAAAGAGATACCAATCCCTTCGTTTCTGGGCAATTCACAGCCAACTGCCACAAACTGCCTTTTTCCAATTCCATTCTTCCCTTCAGGAATGCTCTCCTCTGTTTCATATACTGCCACAGTATATCCGTTTTCCTGATTATAATAAATGGAAGAAGCATATCTGCACTCTAACAAGTCACTACCTCCTTGTAATCCACATATAACGACCAGAAATTTTTACAGAGTAACCGCCTTCTTTTTCCAACTCCTTTTTGATGAGTATTCTTTTATCTGCCGGAAAATCCCGAATTGCAGCAACTCTGCGAAATCCTTTCTCTGTTCGGATAGTACATAATCCGTCTTTCCCAATAGAAAAAGAATAGATACCTTCTGCCGCCAGTTTCTTCGAAATACGAAGAAATTTTTCTCTTCCTTCTCCAAGATACCATTTTTTTGCTGCTATGTCTGCTTCATTCCACTGCTCTTGGGGAACATCAAGAATTGTTTCTGTCTTCTTTTCAGTTTCTATCGCCTTTTCTATTTGCTGTTTTGCTTTCTGATAAATGGGTGCTTCCTTCTTTTTTGGCACCTCTTCCGTCACTGTTGCTTTCGGTTTATCTCTTTCCTTATGCTCCGCTAAGGTTTCTCCCTTCACTTCTTGGGGCTTCTTTTTCAAATGACAGACCAACAGATACACCAACAAAACCGGCACTGTAAGGGATAATGTATTAACTAGAATTGCAAGAAAAAAGGGCCATAAGAACGGAGCTAACAAAAATCCTGCAATGCCCGACACAATGCAAAAGTTTTGATACTTTTTCACAAAATATTTCCACTTACCGCTCATAACAGTACCATTTCCTTTCTCTTCGAGTATTTTTAGTCAAATCCATAATTGTTATATTCTGATTCTTGTACACGCTCAAATTCTTCGTCCACCAGGTTTCTTTTTTTATTTTCATTCCTTCTTCTTTCAGGCACACTTTTTCTCGACTGCCGATTTCTCCTTTCCGGCTGTTCTCTTTTCCTTTGCTCTGACTTTTTCCTGGAACTAGGTTTCTTTATCCTGCTATTTCTTCTACGGGGATCAGAGTTTCCTTTTTTCTGACTGCTTTTCCTTATACTTCGATGATATCCATCTTCTTCCTCATCTTCGTCGTCATCATCTTCTTCGTCATCCTCTTCTAGATATTCCTCCTCATAGTCGTCATCTTCGTCGTCCTCATAATCATCCTCATCATAAAATTCGTCATCGTAATCCTCTTCTTCCTCATCTTCGTAATCGTTCTCATCTTCGTCTTTTCGCTTGCGGAGTAATTCGATTTTATCAAGATTTATCTTATCTCTATACATCGTCATTCCATCCTCATTTTCATAATTATCATTTAAAAGGATTCCCTCTATTCCAACGCAATCTCCTTTTTCGATATACTCTTCTATAAATTCTGCACTCTTATCAAATGCAGAGCAGGAAAAATAATCATATTTTGTTCCGTCTTTCGTTTTAAAAGGACGCCTTACAGACAATCGGAAACTTGCAACTAATCCGTATTTCGATGCCCTTTTGTTTCTGCGCCTCTTCCTTTTAAATTCATTTACTTCCGGATCTTTTACAACGTATCCGGTCATTATTACTTTATTCATGCTCTTTCTCTCCTTTTTAAAGTAGGCAGGAAATTATTTTCCTGCCTGATAGGTATAAAAAAAGACACTTAGAATTTCCATTCAAAATGCCTTATTCTATATACGCATTGTTTCTAAATCATACTGAAAATCAGATCCAATACATCTTACAATCTTTTTTAAAATCTCATAAAAATTCAGGCTGTCTTCCTGTATCGGTCTTATACCTTTTACATAATTTGGCCAAAAACAATATTCGTAAAATCGTTTCACCTGCATAGAAGGTGAAATAAAAATCCCCTGAAATTCATTTTTCATTTTCTTTGTAGTTCCTTCTTCGGAAAATAATTTTAGATGTAGTGCCTCACTTTTGCCTTTCTTGTCCATCTGAAGCCAGACTGTATGATCGGCAAGACGAATACTGCTGTGCAGCATATAGATGTCTTCTCCGTTCCGGCACCAGATAATTTCTCCGCAAAGTCCGTTTTCAAACTGCGACGTAATACACACTCCATTTTCCGGAATATCCGAAAAGCAAATCTCATCATCAACCACCGGAATTGCCCTTTTTACACCCTTGGAAACGCCCACATCTTTTCGACATTCTTCAAACATCTGCTTTGTACTTTCATAATTTTTGTTCTGTTCATACTCATAGTTTTTCATCCTGCTTCCTCCTGTTCTTTAATTATTTCTTTTCAGTGATGTTTTGTGTATTTCTTCATATTTTGCTTCATATCTGCGATACCCTTCCAGATCATAATACTTTAATCGTTCCGGATAGAAACGTACTTTCTCATAAGTACAATATCCATTTCTGCTGATTTCTTCTGTCACTTCTCCTAATCCGCTTTCTGAAATCCAGGACAAAATTTTTCTTCCATGATGGTTCGTATCTACATAGGTACAGTCCTTTTCGCACACCTCATGCAAATCAACGGTCAGGGTTGCCCATGGTGAAGGATATCGGTATTTCCAGTTCACCATTTCAATTTCTAAATTTCCGGTGTAGGAATATCCTTTTACTATTAGCTGTATCGGAAATTTTTCTCCAAAAGCTTCATAGAAGACCGTTTTGGGTTCTTCCTGTTTTCTGAAGTTGTCATAATCTTCATCACTATAACCTGACCAGAAAAAATAGTTCCAGTCTGGCATTGGCGGACAATATCCTTCTAACTGTTCTGCACCTATTTGTTTTAATGGTATCAGATTTTTTTTATCTTCCTTCACAGCCAGAAGCAATGGTTTTAACTTCTCTTCCAGGTACATTCGATCTGGGCAAATATCAATCCACTTCCCTTTTATTGTTGTAAGAAAGCGTTTCCCATCCAATGTTCTGATTTCTGAACGTTCTGCAGATAGACTATTCTTTAAGAAACTGATTATATTATTTTCTGTTGCCCGAAAAATAATTGCATCTTTTCCACACATCTCACTGTGAATTCCTTTTAAGTACTCTTGGTTCATGATTTTCCTCCTATTTTTCTTTCTTTTGTGGCTTAACTCTATCCTCCTTTTTCGTTGATTGAAATAAAAAAAGGCACCTAGAATATTTTTCATTCTAAATGCCTAATAATTCTTTATTTCTTATTGAAACAGCCACCTGTTTCCAAAATCTGTTTCCGATTCTTTATCGGAAAAAATTTTTGTACTCATACTTGGTTTTTATGAGTATAGATATTTATTCATAGACATGATATTATAACTTTTTTCCCATGTCAACACTTTCTTTAAAATAAAATATCAAAAAGTTTAATTCTTAATTTTTAAATCAGTTATTCCATTTCGATTAGTACATATAATATTACATCTATATTATTCATTTTTATATTTTACTCCCTTATTAAATTTGACATTTTCAGACCTATTTGCTATCATTTTTATAAAATTTAGAAGTAAATATAATTTATTTATATAAGGAGGTTGCACTATAATGGAAAAGAAAATTCTTATTGATTCTAAAATTTTAAAAAAACTCATCTTAGCATCCTATTTCTTTGAAAAAACTTTTAAGAAACACTCAAATACTTTATTACCTACCAACCACTACTATGTACTATCTCTTTTATATAATCGTTCACTCTCTCCAAAAGAGATTTCTAATATTTTAGATATTCCAAAACAACAAACCAACAAAATATTAGAAAATCTAGAAAAAGAAAACTATATTATACGACAAAAAGGAGTTGCATCTGATGCTCGTGTAACCCAAATTTCTATATCAGAAAACGGAAAATCTTTACTTTTAAACACTTTAGATGCTTTTTCGCAATATTTAAATTCTTACTTAATTGCTTTATCTCCAAACGAACAAAAAATCCTCAAAAAGTTTTTTGATCATATTGATAAAAAAATAATTTTTTAATTTATTCAAGTTTATGCCAATTGCTAATGTTCCTTTTCTGCACTAATAGTATCATTATTTATAAATCTTTTTTTTCAAAAAAATGTATTCCTATAAATGATGAAACAACAATAAATAACACACATGGAATTACAGTATTTGTAAACGTTAAATAAGTTATATTATTTGATAAATTCATCATGCAGTTACTAAGCCAATACTTACTTAACATTCCTCCTGTTTTTAATAAATTATCCATAATCAAAAAAACTCCTGGAGAAAGTAAAATGATCAATAAATTGACAACTATTGCACCATATACTGTTTTTATCAAAAATGATACACAGCAAAAAATCGCTGTATAAGAAAAATATACCAATAACTGCAAACTTAAAAACGCTAAAAATGATGCAAATGAAAAATTTCCTCTAGGATCAAATCCATTAACAACTGTTGCACAAACTACATAGACCACAGATGATACTATGTTGATAATTCCTACACCAATCATGCAAATCAATAGTTTACTGAAATAAAATTCTTTCCTACTTGAGCATTTAGATAATATAATTTTTATTCTTCCTGTTGAAAACTCATTTTCTACATAGACTGATACAAATATCATCATAAAAACCAATGGAATGTTATCTCCTATTCTAGAAAAAAGAATATTACTACCATTGAAATCTTGTGAATTTGGCTCCAATAAATAAGTTGAAACTATACTTGCTACAGCAATTACTCCTAAAATTATATTGCAAAATATAAATATATGACTTTTTTTTAATTTTAATATTTCTGAACTAAAATTTTCTTTCATCTATTTTCCTCTTTCATCAAACTAAGTAAGTATTTTTTTATATCTGTATTAACTAATTCTTTCAAATAAATCTCTTTTATAATACTACCATTTTTCATTACATCTATGACATCCACCAGTTCCAACAAATCGTCAATCATATGACTTGATATTATAATTGTAATACCTTCTTCCTTTAATTGTTTCAATAGATTAATCATATCCTCAACTACAATTGGGTCTAACCCATTAAACGGCTCATCCAATATTAAGATTGAAGGTTCTCCTACCAGAGCCAGTCCTAATGCCAATCTTTGTTTCATGCCTAATGAATACTTTTCAACTTTTAAGTTATTACCTTTCAAACCAACTAAATTTAATATCTTTTGAGCATTATCCTCCCTGTGCTTTCCTATCAATTTCTCTTGTATTTCTAAATTTACTTGAGCTGTTAAATAAGGATATACTGCCGGATTTTCTATGCTTACTCCTATTTCTTTATGTTCTTTAATAAAAGTTTCTAAATCTGTATTTTTAATTTTTACAATCCCTGATGTTTTCTTTGTCAATCCACATATAATTTTTAAAAGAGTTGTTTTTCCTGCACCATTTTCTCCTACTAACCCGTATATTTTCCCCTTTTCAATAGACAAATTGATATTTTCTAATACTTTATTTTTGTTATATTCTTTACATAAGTTTTCAATTTCTACAATGTACATTATTAACTACTCCTGCTAATGAAATTTGAAATTTTCCCAAAGAATATTACAGGCACAATATTCTTTGGGGCTTTCACTATTTATAATAATCCGCCTGAAGCATATACATTTCTTTATATATACCATCTTTTTTTATTAATTCATCATGTGTCCCTTGCTCGACCACTTTACCATTTTTAAACATTAGTATATTATCGCAAAATCTAGTAACAGCATATCTATGAGAAATATAGATTACTAATCTATTATTAAAGAATTCATCAAACTGACCATAAATATTCGCCTCAGCTATTGGATCTAATGCCGCCGTAGGCTCATCAAGAATTGCTATCATTGCGTCACGACATAATGCTCTTACCAACGCTATTTTCTGCCCTTCTCCTCCAGATGGCTCAAATCCCTCTTTTTGATAATCTTTATGTATATATGTATCAACTCCGAATGGTAATTTCTGCACTTTTTCATATAGTCCACACTTTTTCAAAATAGAAAGTATTTCTTTCTCATTTTTTTCTTTCCCTAATGTAATATTATCTCGAAGAGATACTGAAAACAATTTGTAATCTTGAAATACACTGGCAAACCATTGACAGTAATATTCATAATCAATTTCTGTTATATCTATACCATTAATTAAAATCTCGCCTGATGTTGGTTCATATATTCTCAAAAGTAATTTTATAAATGTAGATTTGCCAGATCCATTTTCGCCTAGAATAGCAATTTTATTATTAGATTTTAATTTCACTGATATATTTTCCAATGCATAACACTCTTGTCCACTATATTTATAATATACATTACGAAATTCAATCACAAAATTTTCTTTATCAATTTTAGGTTTTAATTTTCCCTTCCTCATTTGACAATTATTCATAGAAATATATTTTTCGTATTCTTCAAAATAATCTGTACATTGTCTTAAATCTATAATTTCTAACAAAATATTCCTTAAAGTGTTGGTAAAATTTAATACACTGTTTAAATACATTGTAAATTCGCCGACTGTAATTGTATTCTCTAATACCTTTAAAATGATATATCCATACAATAAAGCTTGTTGGACAACATAAATTATAGCACTAATTAATCCACTTATGATATTATTATGTGCTATCCTTTTATAAAATTTTTGCATAGCCTCTAATTGTGTATTATATAAATTCAAGAGCCATTCAGCTATCCCATTAGCTCTTATCTCTTTTCCATACCTAAAATCCGAAAAAATATTGGTAAAATATTGTCCTCTTCTTTCATATTGTACTTTTTCTAAATTTAAAGAAATGTTTTTCTTTTTAAATTTTGCATCAAATCCTGCATTTACAAATACAACAATAATTAAAACTCCAATAAAAAACGGATTAAGACTCCCTAATATTCCTGCAATTCCTAATAATGTAATCATATTTCCAACAATAGAAAATCCAGACTCTAAGACTTGTCCAAATCCGCTCCCATTTCCATATAGATATTTATATGCCTTACTTCTTGTATCCAAATATTCTGGATTTTCAATTTTTTCATAATCAGCCTGCATAACTACGTTACCTAAATGTAATTGGAACTCTTTGAATACTATCATTCTTTTTAACAAAATGTGATTATTCAAAAAAATATCAAAATAGCTATATAAAAATGTAATTGCAATTTGAAGTATAATTAATCCGACTCCTTGCTGAACATTCTTCTCAATAAACAGTTTGTCAATTACATATTTAGGTATTATCAATGTGAAAATCGCATAGATACAACTAATAATTTGTTTAATTGCAAGTAAAATAATATAAATTTTATTATGTTCCCAGCAATACCTATATAAATACGATACCCCTCTAAAAATTATCATCACCTTCTTTTGTTTTCTGAGATATATCTGCTAATTGAACCAAAACTCTCTCCGTCATTTTTCTGAACATATCACAAGTTTTTTTATCCATTACTAATTCGGTTGAGTTTGTATTCATAGAATTTAAACCCAAACAACCATTACATATATTTTTAATAAAGCAGTCATTGCATTCTTTATTCCGATTCTTATCATTAAATTCTTGTATTTTTTTTAAAACATTTCTACATTTTTTACTATCGAACAAATTATCGTCCCATATATTTCCTAGCCTATATTCTTCTTGATCTGTAAACATAAAGCATGGATAAACATCTCCTTTAACTGAAATCGAAAGGGTGCCAATTCCCGCATCGCATATATATTGGCTTCTTGGTGTTTTGTGCACAATACTATAAACAATTCGTTGCATCAATGAATAGGTAAATTCTTTGTTATTTTCTTTTGCATTTTCATTAAAAATTTCATCCACAGAATCCACAAAAGGTGCCAAGTCTTTTAAAACATAACTATCTATTTCCGAGCCTCCTGCTGGTGCTAAATGAACAGGAATCCCTGGTAATTCTTTTTCGATGTCTTTAAGAACATCTAAAATAGTAACTCCATGATCATAATGAATTTGTGTGTATGTTGCTTCAATTAATTCGAGCAATCCGGTCTCTTCCCGAAACTTTTTCGCCGCTTTCAAAATATCATTAGATGCTCCTGTTCCATCCACTTTAATTCTTAATTTATTATTTATGTTATAATCACCATCGTAACTTATCGTTGTATGGATATTATATTTTTTTGCAATTTGAATAAACTGTTCGTTAATTAGTGTTCCATTGGTAACTATTCCAAACTCAACTTCCGGATCATATTCGCTAAATTTGCTACAAATATATTCCATCATATCTAAGTTAAGCAATGGTTCCCCACCAAACAGTTGTATTCCTAATATATGATCAAATTTTGAATATATTTTCTTAATCGCCTGGTCAACAGTTTTTTTGTCCATCAACTGATTTTCCGAATGATATGTTCCCCCATTTGCATAGCAATACATACAACGCAAATTGCATCCATTTGCTAAATGTAGTACTAAACGTCCCAAAACATTTTTATTCTCTTTATTAGTTTCCCCAGGAAAATTTTCTTCAACCGTTTTCTCATACTCCTGAAATTTCTTTTTATAATTTTCTACTGTTTCTTTTGATACTCCATATTTTGATCCAATAATATCTACTGCTGTATCGTCGGATATATCTTTAATTAATTCAATAGCCTTATCATTAACTTTGAAAAATCTTTTACTATTTGGAAAATATAATATTTTATATTTATCATCCAATGTTTCTTCTATTATATGAAATTTCTCCATTTTCAAATTTCTCCTTTGCATCTCAGGTTATAACTTTCTTATCAAGTGTGCAATATGTGTATATGGTAAATTTTATGAACCATTAGAAATAAGATTTTTACTATTCACTGCAGCCCCATCCACAATGCTTTCCACTGCCAACAATACCACAACCTGTTCCACATCTTGAACCAGTTGCAACACAACCTACACCACACATTTTTCCAGCTCTTTCAGTTTGGTTTTCCTGCATATGCCCAAATTCTGTACATTCTTCCATATATACTTCATTTTCGTCCATTTTTTTACCTCTTTTCATTTAAAGACAAGAAATGCCGCAAAATTTCCCACCACCACAAGCAAATCCGCAAAGAGTTCCTTTTCGTGGCATTGGATTATTTTCCTCGTCATTTGTTAATATTTTAATTTCACATTCTTCCATGTAGAGTTCATTATCAAGTTGTTTATCTTCCATCAAAAATCCTCCTTAACATATACACATATTGCTTTATTTATAATACTCTTTTCAATTACTTTTCACAATAAACTCTCACTTAAATTAGTAAATATTATATTACTATATTCTAAAAAATTAGTAAATAAATATTTACTAATTTAATCGTTTTTTTATTGAATTCATATAATTGTTTTGGTATTATTTTTGTTAGAAATATTTTATCGCTTTAGTTATAAGAATAATTATAATCAAAAGGAGATTACTATGGATAATAATAACGAAATTTTTTTTGAAGAAGTAACTACTGATAAAGTTTCACTTTTAGACGTTTCAGAAAATGACGATACAGCTTCCCGTTTATCAGGTGCCAGCTGTAAAGGTACCGCTTGTGGTGCTTTTTGCAAAGGTACTGCTTGTGGAATAATGTGCTAATAAAATAAATCATTTATGTTGCGATTAAATATTTCATTGGCTAACCATTGTGTCTATAAACCTTTACAATGATTAGCCTTTCTTATCGTTTAATAATTTTTCCCAAAAACACCATTCCAAACTTTAGCCTGCATTATTTACATGATTTCTTTATGTTTTGCTCCATCTTAAAAATTAAAGCATATAAGCCTATCCTGGTGTGCTACCCGTCAAGTAGACAATTGAAAAAATATTAAGTTTTTATGTTGCCCGGCATATGCTGGGCAACATTTTTATGCGGCTAAAAGTTGCTTTTTGTGATATTCTATAGGTGTCAGAACTCCGAGTCCGCGTTGAGGACGATTGTTTAAATAGTAATCCATATAGTCTGTAATTGCCTGAACCAGTTCTTCCTTCGTGTGAAAATTCTTCTTGTAATGCATTTCTCTTTTTAATATCACCCAGAACCCCTCCCGTGGTCCATTATCTGTACAATGAGCTACTTGCGACATACTTTGTGTCCTTCTGGCAGCGTCCAACTTCTGATGGAAAACTCTTGAAGGATATTGATACCCTCTATCACAGTTATCACGAATTCAGGATAATTCGGACAGGGGATTCCAATATACGAATAGGACATTTCATACAACCACCTTTTTGAAAACACTTTTTTTCTAAGCAGTCTTTTCTTCGGTTTTTCCTTCATATTTCTGGATTTTATCATGAAGAAATCGATGATATTTATTTAGGTTTCTTCCGACTGCATACAACATGAATTCTTTATATACTTTTTCTGTTGTCCGGTAATTGAACCGGCGAAAGCTGTCGTTTTCTTTAATATCTCCAAAATGTCCTTCGGTCTGGATGGAATGGATCTGACGGTTTAAAATCCCTTTTTCACTCTGGATATTTGCATGGGATTCTTCTTTTAAGCTTTCCCATTGTTCATTACTCTTCATGATTTTATTTTTTTCACGATTTCTTTCCGCATTATATTTGTAGAGACAGCCTGCTTTGTGTTCGCAGCCACTGCAGTCTGCACATCCATACACCTCAAAAGTCTGCGTATAACCACCCTGTTCTTTTGTTTCTGTTCTGATATGATGGAGTTCTCTTCAATCATGACAGACGTAATAAAGTTCATCCTCGAACATCTGTATTTTCATGTTGTAATACTTTCCGATATCTTCTTTATAAGCCTTTGTTTTTCGTTTTTCATGATCCTGCTGCTTGATATAACTGGCGATTTTATTTTGCTTTAAATACAGGAGATTTTTTTCACTGCAATATCCACTGTCTGCGCTAACTTCTTTCAGGAGATCTCCAAATGCATTTTTATGTTTCTCTAAGACTGGAATCAGAGTGTTATAGTCTGTCCGGTCATTACTTACATAAGCCTGAATAATGAAATAGTTCTCCACTGCTATCTGAACATTATATGCCGCCTTTCATTGTCCATTTAGCATATGGTCTTCTTTCATTCTCATAAATGTAGCCTTTAAATCTGTTTTGGAATAACTGTTCCGATCTTTTCCCATGATTTCAAAACATTCTTTATAGCCCAGGAGACGTTCACCACAGGTTTCCAGCTCCTCATATAGTTGCTGGATTTCTGGTTTTCTTTTCCCTTTTCCATAAACAAAGGTGATATTTTCTTGTTCTGCAATTTGAAGCAGATTTTTCTGGAGCTTCAGAATCTCCAGCGGAGAGCAGTTATCCATTTCGATCATGGTATTATTGGATAACTTTTTATGTTTTGTCAGTTTTCGTTTCCGGTTCTTTTCAATGACATCCCTTACTTTCTCCACTCCTTCAATCACAAACATATGAGCATGAGGAATATCATATTTGATGCCATATTCATTTTTGTCAATCAGAACGTTATACTTCTGATACAACGAATCAATGGTATCCAACAATCCCGCAAGATAATAATTGAGCGTTCCTCTCCATACAAATGTATAACGATTTGCATTGGCTTCTATTTTGGTTCCATCAATAAAAAGAGAGTTTAACGTAATGAGCCCTTCTTTTTGCAGACGACGGAGAAACTGATAGTTCAGTTCATCCAATACATCAGCCGTTAGTTTTTTATTCTTGAATTCATAGAACGCATCTCTTTTGGGTTTCTGCCCTTTGGTAAGCCAGATAAATGCAAGGTCTCTTTCACATAATTCCACAATACGGTCAACAGCCCTTACCCTACGCATGTTTGCGTAAGTAACAACAGCATACATCATAATTGGGTTGAACCCGGTTCTTCCCTTATCTGAACAATTGGCTAACAAGCCAGAAAAATCTAAATCCTCCATCACTTTTTTATAACATGGAACGGGGAAAAGATGGTTGTCGTTAGCCATCTTTTTCCTTTTTATAGAAAAATCTTACCGAATTATAGCTATTTCAATCCTCGACTCCGAAAAGGAGGCGACAACAATAGCCTTTGCGGTTTGATGAATATCGGAATTTCAATCCACGCCTCCAAGAAGGAGGCGACACTCTCCACTGTCAGTACCGCTTGAGACTAATTATTTCAATCCACGCCTCCGAGAAGGAGGCGACTGCAACATATTGTGATACCTCAACTATCATGTACATATCTAGTCTCAACAACTTTTTTGTCCACTATTTTAGCTTTATATCGCAATATGTTATACTATTTTTCCTTTTTTAAGTGCGAATAGCCTGCGTTTTTTGCGTAGCTTATGATTCGCGCTATGTTTAATTTTTAATAGTTTCTATATTTTATTTCAAGGTATTCCTTTTTAACGAAGATAAGATAATAAGAAACTTTTTCTTTCTACATTTGACTATATCTAAATTTAGAAAGATTTTCGAAAAAGGGATTTTGGCAATCTCCATTCTCACCAACTGTAGATTTCGATTAGACAGAAAGAAGAAATAATACCCTATCCCAGATGCGGCTTCGGAGCGTGTTTAAGATGCGGATGAGCATTTTAAACACAGCGACTACAGAGCAGATGGGATATGGTATTCTTTCTTTTTTCGTCTACATTAAATCTACAAATCAGGATTTTTTTCTATGTGATATGCGTTCTTTTCGACGTTTTTCTAATTCATGTCTATGAATCATGTGCATGATTAAAATAATAAGAATGACAGCAATGAGGATTCTTAAAGAGAAAGAGATTCCTTTATGTATTGCTTCTTTTCTTTTGGATGCTACAGGAGCAGTTTTCAGGTTATCATCCAGGGATTTTCCTTCAAGGTAAGTTTTGCCCTGCTTAGAAGTTATGTCATAGGTTACTTCTGTGCGGCCAAGTTCTTTATCATCGCAGGAGATAATGATATATCCAAGACGGCCTGTTTTTTTATCTTCATCTAGTTTAAAAGCGGTTTTCAATGTAGATTCATCGAAGTCTTTTTTTACAAGGACAGAAAAATTAGTATCATAAGAGCTGTTTAATAACTGAATCTGGTCAAGCTTTGCTGAGTCGATTGAAGAGTTTTCTGTCATGGCAGTTTTTAAACTGAAGTTGGTTAGTGGTGTGACTGCTTTTACCTGATTAAATGCCCATTTGAATAAGTTCGCGGTATCAGTGTAGCTTTTATCTGCTCCATGATCTTTTAAGATAACACAGATTAATTCAACATTATCTTTTTTAGCATAGGTTACTAATGTATTGAGGGCTACTTGAGTAAAGCCGGTTTTAGCTCCTTTTGCATATTCATAATAGTAGTCACTGTTTTGTCTTAAAATTTTAGCGTGATTCCAGAGTTCGAGTGTATCGGTTAAAGAATCGCTCTTTTTTAAGGTATAGGAAATGGTTCCGGCAATTTTGCGGAATTCCGGATGTTTCATTGCCTCTTTGAGAATGAGTCCCATATCGTAGGCAGTTGTGTAATGTTCTTCATCAGGAAGTCCATGAGGATTTTTAAACTGTGTATTTTTACAGCCTAATTCTTTTGCACGCTTTGTCATAAGCTTTGCAAATTCTGTGGTAGAACCGGAAATGTGTTCAGCGATAGCAGCAGCGGCTTCATTAGCGGACACCAGCATTAATGCATATAAGCTGTCTTCGACAGTAAGTTTTGCGCCGACATTGATTCCGGCGGTACTGCTTCCGGCTTCGATTCCATTAACAGCGGCGTTGGAGTATGTGATGATATCGCTCATGTTACAGTTTTCAACGGCGAGTAAAGCAGTCATGACTTTCGTGATGCTGGCCGGATATCTTTTTGTGCTGGCTTCTTTTCCATAAAGAACCGTTCCGGTACCGGCATCCATTACAACAGCGGATTCTGCTACAATGTCAGGTGCTCCGCTTAGCTTTGAGGTTCCATAGGAAGCGCCTGTTGTCTGGGTGCTAGATGTGTCAGCCGATGCTTCTGTTGTTGCAGCAGTAGCCGCAGTAGTTTCCGTAGCTGTAGTAGTGGTCGCAGCTGCCGCAAAGGAATTTACACAAAAGCTGAAGGCCATTGTCAGTGTCAATATAAACGTAAATAATCGTTTCATTGGGATTCTCCTTTTGATTCTGCCCAGTTGGGCCATGTTTTAAAGTTTTGCCAGGTCATTTTTAGACCTTGCTTTTCATTGTATCCTACTTCTATAGAAAAAGCAAAAATTAATTGCAAAAATAATGTGCAGCGATTAGAATAATACTGTATGTCTAAAAATATCAGATATGAAAAATGTACGCGAAAAGTTTCAGGCGGAAAATCAGCCACAAAAGCAAGTGCAAAAACGACTCCGAGAGTACATTAAATGCAGTGGAAAGCAAAGTGCGTATTGAAGTAGAAAAGTAGATAGGAGAGTTTGATGAGATTAAGAAATGTAAAAGGTTCAAGAGAGCAGATTGCAGCGAATGAATATACAATTAAAGATGCAGAGCAGATCAAGGGTCGGTGGAAAGATTATTTTCAGGACGGTAAGCCGATTCAGTTAGAGATCGGGATGGGAAAGGGAAAGTTTCTTATGCGGTTGGCAGAGAAAAATCCTCATATTCATTATATTGGAATTGAAAAGTATTCCAGTGTTTTGGTCAGAGCATTAGAAAAGATGGAAGAAACTCCTTTAGATAATATTCATTTTATTCGAATGGATGCAGAGAATATTGTGAATGTATTTGAAAAAGGAGAGGTAGATCAGATTTATCTGAATTTCTCAGATCCATGGCCAAAGGACCGTCATGCAAAGAGAAGACTTACTTCCAGACAGTTTTTAGAGCGTTATCATAATATTTTAAAAGAAGAAGGAAGAGTTATTTTTAAGACAGATAACAGACCATTATTTGATTTTTCTTTAGAAGAAGTAGAGGAAGCAGGATGGACATTGGAGAAATGTACATTTGATCTTCACCATAGTGAATACTTAGAAGGCAATATTATGACAGAATATGAAGAGAAGTTTGTAGCAAAAGGTAATCCAATCTGTATGCTTCAGGTTTTTTATAAAGAAAATAAGTAATCTGTACGGGCATATGTAGTAATTGACTGGGTGATAAGAGAAGGTTGGAATTTGATAAATCAGGCGCACATTTTTAGTAATGTTCATAGAATAAATCAGGGGTGATATTTTATGAATTTTAAAGAAAAGATGTGCTGGAATATTCAAAGAAAAAGTTTTTGTGACAGGGGAATCTGGCGATGTTTATTTAACTTTTGCCGGAGTATTTCAGAAGTGTGCAATATTCTGAATGGAAAATAACAGAGATCAGGTCTTATGTGTATTTTGCTTGAAGAAATCAGTATATTTCTGAGGGATTACAGATAATAAAACATATTTATAATAGATGAAAGGATTTACAAATGAAAATCGTAGCAATAGATTTAGACGGAACATTATTACATTCTGACTGTACGATTTCTTCTTATTCAAAAGAAGTGATTGCTGAGGCAGGGAAAAATGGGATTATGATAGTACCGACTTCAGGAAGAAGCTTTCGAAGCATTAAGAATCAGGTAAAGGATATTGAAGGTGTGAAGTACTGTATCTGTGCTAACGGAACTTTGGTTGGAAATATTCAGACAGAAGAACTGATTCATAATTATAAGATACCGCAGCATTTTGTTTATGACATTTATAAAGAAGTGAAGGAAAGGCATGGATTTATAGAGTTATATTGTGACAATGATGCGTATGTAGAAAAAGAGGATATTCCTGTCTTTTACAATACAAAAATGGGAAAGGATTTTTGTGACAGTTTACTTTCTACTGATGTAAAAGCGCTGTCTTATGATCTGTTGTTACGTCGGGGAACAATGCGGATTAATAAAATCCATGTTGCATTTCCAGATCCGCAGGAATTGAGAGAATTTGCGGCTAAAACTGCGAAAAATGAGAATCTTGTTGTGACATTTCCAAGTGAATATAATATGGAGATTTTCCCAAAGGGATGTAATAAAGATGTAGGGATTCGTATTCTTGCTGAAAAATATAATATTGCACATGAAGATACCGTAGCGATTGGAGATAGTGATAATGACGTGGCGATGATCGAATATGCACATATTGGAATTGCAGTAGCAAATGCGATGGAAGTATTAAAAGAGAAGGCGGATTATATTACGAAATCAAATGATGAAGATGGTCCGGCGATTGTACTGAAAAAAATACTTAAAAAATAAAAAATAATGCTTGCAATCTATGAAAGGTTGTTATATAATAGTCCTTGTCGTTGAGAGAAACGAAAACAAAACACAAGGATATGCGCTTTTAGCTCAGTTGGTAGAGCAGCGGACTCTTAATCCGCGTGTCCAGGGTTCGAGCCCCTGAAGGCGCATTACAAAGCATCGTTTTTAGGATTTAGGCCTGGGGATGGTGCTTTTTTTGTTGCCAATAAAAGGAGGAACAACAATGAACCTGATTTTTGACTTAGATGATACCCTTTATGACCTCATGGGACCTTTTGAACTGGTTCATAAAAAGTTATATGCAGATAAAACCGATGCGGATTGTACGGAACTGTTTATAAAATCACGAGATTATTCGGATGAGATTATGGAAGCAGAGATAAAAGGAGACATTCCACATGAGGATTGTTTTTATGAGAGAATTAAAAGAACGTATCATGATGTGGGAATTGAGATGAGCAGAAAAGATACAGAAGAGTTTGAACGATTATACAGAGCTTATCAGAAAGAAATATCTCTTAGCGAGGGAGTGGAAGAGTTCCTTGATTATTGTAAAGCTCATAATATTTTCATTGCCATTCTTACGAACGGGAGAACGAAATCTCAGTATGCGAAGGTAATTGCTTTAGATTTACATAGATGGTTTGACGATGACCATATCTTTATTTCCGGTGGGATCGGCTATCAGAAGCCAGATCCGATGGCATTTCAATATATCGAAAAGATGTTTTCACTTAATCCGGAAGAAACATGGTATATTGGAGATACTTATGAGGCAGATGTTGTTGGGGCAGACGGTGCAGGCTGGCATACAGTCTGGTTTAATCACCGCAACCGAGAACGTCTGGAAAACTGTGCTGATGTGACAGTAAGAAGTATAGAGGAATTAAGTAGATTCATAAAAGAAAGAAGTTAAAAGTATGAAATCAGTAATATTTATATGGAAACCAGGATTTTAAATCCAGTAGAAAGAGGAAGGGTTTCTAAGTGAAATTTGTTATGATATTACTGATTTCATTAGAGAATAATAAGATAATCAGAATAGAATAATATTGATTACTTCGTGTTTAATTTTAACAATTTGTGGTATTCAAGAACATCATTATCCCACTGTTTATATTTTTGATCTCCGCGGCGGTCAGGAAGGCCATATTCGTTTTTGAGGTATTCACCGAGATAGGCGGTAGTTTTTTGGGCTCCTTTGATATTGAGATGATCGCCGCCGTCTACAGTATCTTTTTTCCAGTTGATATTCTTTTTTAATTCAAGGTTCAAATCGATAAAGTTGATTTTGTTCTTGTCGGCAATCTGCTGCAATGCATTATGCTTTCTGTAGTTCCATCCATTGTAATTCGGAACGGAGATCAATACAGGAATAGAACCCTGACGTTTGCAATAGTGAATACATTTTTCAAAGGTAGATGCACTGATATCGTTGATTTTCCAGGTCTTTCTGGTGAACTTCATTCGGTGCTTTTTTTTATGGACTTTGTGCGTTGATTTACGGTAATAGTAACCTTTCATAACGGAATATCGGTTTCCCCAAATGTTCTTAATTTTATGTGGGTTTAAGTTTTTGTGGAAGCTGATAACCGGAAAAAAGGTTGCGAGTTTTGCTTTTGTGATAGAGTCGAGATTGGCGATATCGGTTTTATCACGAAAAAGATTATTGCCGTCAATCAGTACGATAGAAGGCTTTTGGTGTTTATAAATCTGCTTTAAATATTCATAAGTCTCAGGAATACGCTGGCTTGCCTGTCCCCAGGTATATCCGGTGAATCCGTCCTGTTCCCACCATATGAGAGGAAAAATTCCGCTGTATACATTACTGTCTCCTATTGCTAATACATCAATACTGTTATCCGGTTCCTGAAAAATGCTATAGCCGGAGTAATTAAATAGCGGATTGGCATTGTACCCCATGGCAATGGATAAGGAAGAAAAGATTTTCAGTGCAAATGTTAAAATCAGCAGGAAAATAATGCTTCGTGCTGCTATTGATTTTTTTGACATTTTAGTTCCTCCTGTAAAGTGAATGTACTCTCACGAAATCAAGCACAAAAAGATTCCGAGAGTACATATGAAAGTGTTCGATAGTAAATCATATTAAAACTTCGCATAAATAAAGTCGGCAACGCCCCATCCAGGTCCATAAGCACCGGCAATGATGATCAGTATAATAGGAATCATATATAGTCCCCAGCGAATTGGTAAGGACTGTTTTGATATGAGTTCGCGGATAGAATGTCCCTCTTCCTGGCTCTTCCCGATGAGATAGAGAAGAATAATACTAAAGACGATTAACAGGAAATCCAGTTTAAATAATCCTCCTTGATCAAAAGCTATCTGCCAGAAAGAGACTTTGCTGTTCCATGGACGAAATACAGAACAGAGCATAGCGATAGCAACGTTTAAGTTTCGTGCCCGGAAAATAAGCATACCAATATTTACAAGAATAAATGTACGGGCTGTCTGCATTATGTGATACCAGGATGCATTTCGATCAATGTTACATTTCCTGCAAAAAGCAGCAAAAACAGGTTCGAGAAGCATGCCAAGAACCATGATGACATAGTAATAAAGACCGTAAATGATGTATTTCCATTCTGCTCCATGCCAGATTCCATTACCGAACCAAACGGCGAACAGAGCAAAAATGCCGGGAATCGTGGCAGCATAATAACGATTCATGTGGGCTCGGCACTTTTGGCTGAACTTCTGAAAATGTGTTCCAAGAGAAATCGGGTAAAAAATGTAATCTTTAAACCAGGCTCCCAGAGTAATATGCCATCTGCGCCAGAAATCATTAACGGAAGTGGCGAAAAATGGACGTTTGAAGTTCTCTTCTAAAGTGATGCCGAAAAGCTGGGCGCTTCCTCTTGCAATGTTAATGCATCCGGCAAAGTCCATGTAAAGCTGGAAAGTGTATAAAAGAATTGCCATGATAACAGGAAAACCGGAGTATCGTTCGTAATTTGCAAAAATAGCACGAACATACATATTTACGCGGTCAGAAAGAAGTACTTTTTGAAAAAGTCCCCATGTAATAAGCTGGGCACCAAAACAAAACTGTTTATAATCAAAGCGATGCTTTGCTTTTAATTCTTCACCAAGCTGGCCATAGCGGGAAATTGGTCCCTCGGTGATGACTGGGAAAAAGATTAAAAACAGAAGCAGGCGCAGGTAGTTCCTTTCGACCTTACATACGCCGCGGGCAACATCTGTCACGTAGCTGATGGCAGACAGTGTGTAAAAAGAGATTCCGAGAGGAAGAAAGATATTTAAAAACGGAATCTGGGCGGGGATATGTAAAGCATTAAAAAGTGCATTGATATTTTCGCCAAAAAAATTAAAATACTTTGTAACAAATAAAATGCCGAAGTTTATAAAGCATAAGAACGCAATGACATATCGGATTTTTGTTGTGGTTTTATTCTTTAGTTCTTTTCTTGCGGCGCGGTCTAATTCTTTCTTTTTTAATTTAAATGTTTCGTTGAAATGCTCGATAACTCTTGCACCAAGATAAATGGTTGCCGTTGTAAACAGGACAACGACAACCAGACTTTTCATTGTAAGAATATAGAACAGCAGGCTCGAAAAGAGGAGTCCGATCCATCGGCGCTTTATAGGAAGTAAATAATAAAGGATTAGACTTCCGCTAAGAAACGGAAAAAGATAGAGCCATGAATTATACTGCATATTCTCACCTACTCATCTTCTAAAATTTCCTGAACCATATGGTAGATACTTTCTACAGACTTAAAGTTCTCCGGCTTAATATAAGGAAGTGTAATGTTGATATCAAATTCATCATTAAGCTCAGAGACAAGCTGAAGAATTTCCATAGATTCTAAAAGGTGTTCTTCAATAAAATCTGTTGATGCCGCAAAGTTAGCGCCAGGTTTAATAGTTTCTAAAATTTCAAGAATAGTGTCCATAGTTAATCTCCTTTGTGTATTATTTAAGAATGTCTTAACATTCTTGATAGTTTTCTTTTAATCGTTTTCTGTCAATCTTTCCGTTTGCATTGTAAGGCATCTGTTTGATTCGGATGAACTTATTTGGTCGCATATACGCAGGCAGTTTAGAGGCTGCTGTAACGGAAAGTGCATCTGGTTTTGTCTTTCCCTGATAAAAAACAAGGATTTGATCAGTTGTTTCTAAGTAAATACATACGCAGGCATGAATTTCCGGTAAAGCCCCAATAGAAGCTTCGATTTCACCGGGTTCAATGCGGTATCCCATATGTTTGATCTGGAAATCTTTTCGTCCCTGATATCTTAAAAGTCCATCTTCCCCTCGATATACAAGATCTCCTGTGCGATATACAACTTCTGGATAAGCATCATTCAACGGATTTTGTACGAAAGCTTCAGAAGTTTTTGATGGATTATGATAATAACCGTCTGCAAGAAACGGACCGCTGACAAGAAGTTCCCCGCTTGTAGCTTCTTTCCCGTTCTCATCTACGATGATCAGGTCACAATTGTCACAGGCAACGCCGATAGGAAGTGTTTCCTCATCGGAAAAAGTGTGATTAACAACATAGTAACTGCAAATATCAGTTGTCTCTGTCGGACCGAAAAGATTTGCGTAAAAAATATCAGGAAGTGCCTGACGCCAGTAATTTAACTGCTTTACAGGCATAACTTCTCCGGCAAACAATACTTTCTTAAGATATTCCGGTTTAATATAAGAAAATGTATCCCAGTTCGCCACAATATTAAGCGCGGAAGGAACCCAGTAGATGGTATTTACTTTATAAGTATTCAGATATTCCACAAGCTGCATTGGGAATGAAAAATACTTCTTTGGAATAATCTGATAAGTTGCCCCGGTACGAAGTGATGCATAAAAGTCAGAGACAGACATACTAAAGTACAATGGGGTCTGGCTTCCAAAAATAGTTGCTTGATCAATATCAAATGCATGGATAAACCAGCTTCCATAAGAAATCAATGCACGATGGCTGATCACAGTACCCTTTGGCTGACCGGTAGAACCGGAAGTATAGAGAATATATGCCGGATCACGTTCCGTCATCTGGTCACGTACTCTGTCAAGAAGCTTGTCATCTATTCCTGCCAAAGCACTATCTTCTATTAAAAATGTCTTAATTGTCTTTGAGAACGGTTCACTCTGGTCCTCTTCAAAAGAAGAAGGCATATCAGAACGGCTAGTGTGAAATGCATTCACTTTATCAATGTATGAGCTGTCTGTAAGAATCCCAGCCGGTTGTAATGTTTCAAAAATACGGTGTACACGTTCTACAGGCATCTGTGTGTCAAGTACGACATAAAAATTACCACTGTAAAGAACGCCGAGCATTGCCTCTGCCAGAGCAGGGCTCTTATCCATATAAATAGCAACAGGAATGCGGTGCTTCTTCAAAGCAGAAGCAAGCATGGTACCTGTCTGCTGGCTCTTTCTTTTCAGATCATGGAAAGTAACCGAAGCATGGTCGTCTGCAACGGCTATATGATCAGGAAAACGCTCACAGGTTTTCTCGAAGTATTGTAATATATTTTTCATATGTAGTATCTCCTTAGTGCTGTTAGCAACTATTGATTCATAGTTATAAATACAACATAACAAAAAAATCTTAAGTAATAACCAAAGAGAATCTAAAACATTCTTAAGAAATAATTCTGGATTTATTTCCTTGCGTTGTCTGTTTCTTTTGCTTGCTCAATGAAAACTTACATATATTTTACAAGACAATCTCTTTTGATTTTACATCTTTGTGCTAGAGTTATGCACATAAAGGAAAGGACAGATGGGTGATGAAAGTGAAAGAAATATATAAAATATCAGAGGTTGTTCATAGAGCAGCAGGGGGAAAAATAGAAAATATTTTCCTGTTTTTAAATACCGTGGTCTGGGCATTGCTTGCGCTTATTGTTGGCGTAGCAGGATTTTCCCTGGCAACGGGAAGTGTGATCGGACACGGAGTTACATTGTTTTGTATTGTAGGATATACTGGAATGATCATAGGATTTTTTGGTGGAAGTTATTATTTATATAGAAGAGATGAGAAATAAAGTAAGCAAGAAGCTATCGCAGTAACGGTGTTACAACTGTAACTGTTGATAGCTTTTTTTATTGTATTTATGTGTTCACTGTCTATATATTTACAAAAGTAAAAATAATAATAAAAAAATGCCCAAAAACAGGGCGGAATATTTGGTTATATTGAAAGAATGTAAAAATATACGTCATGTTTTTGTTGACAATCTAGAGGGGAAATTTTATAATATAGGTAGTTACGGGAGGGGGAAATATGAGGAAGGTAATTGATGATCCGCGCCTGATGGTTCGGGTATGCGATTTGTATTATAATCAGGGTATCAGCCAGCAGCAGATTGCCAAAGACCTGAATTTATCCAGACCTACGGTATCTAGAGTGTTGGCACTTGCTAAAGAGCAGGGAATTGTAAAGATTAGTATTTCCAATGTGAATGCAGTAGAGCATTGGGAACTTGAGAGAAGACTGGAGAAAGAATTTGGTCTTCGGGAAGTAATCATTGTAGGAGAGAATTCCTCAGAGGATGGGATGAAGGAGTCGCTTGGAGAAGCGGCCGCCAGATATTTGGAATATACGATTAAAGATGGGAATATAGTAGGTGTTTCTATGGGTTCCACTTTATTTGAAGTCGTGTCCCATGTTGTACATCCTGCCGCACAGAAAGTTACATTTGTTCCGTTAGTCGGTGGAGTTGGAAGAGTTCGTATGGAGCTTCATGCGAACAGTCTGGCGGAATCACTGTCTCGTATATATGATGGTAAGTTTGTACCGTTGCATGCACCGGCCCGCGTTTCCAGCAGGAATATCCGAGATGAGCTTTTGAAAGAAGATAGTTTATTACCGGCGATTTATCTGACACAGAAATTAGATATTGCAGTAGTTGGTATCGGATATCCGAATGAGAAGTCAGCGATCATGGCGACGGGATATTTTAAGGAGAATGAGATAGAATCTCTTATTGACCGTAAGGTAGCCGGAGAGCTATGTATGCAGTTTTATGATATTTACGGAGATACTGCTCCGTATAAAGATGATAATAATGTTATTGGAATGGATATCAGTATGCTTCGTTCTGTTCCACGTTCTATCGGTATTGCCGGAGGTGTTGAGAAGCTTCGGGCAGTCAGAGGAGCGATTAACGGACATTATATTAATACGTTGATTACAGATATTGAATGTGCAGAGGCATTGATATCTGAATAATAAATCATGGTGCAGCAGCAATAAATACTGCCGATGCAGTAGATGCAGCATCAGAATATATCCAGTTCATAGTTTTGATTAAGGGGGTAAATATCATGGATGAAATTCTAAACCTGTCAATTAATGAGATGCCACAAACTGAGTTTGATTGTTCTTGTGGAAAGCACCACAATTTTAGCGTACACGATATGTCTATCCGTAAAGGAGCAATCGAGGATTTACCAAAGATGGCAGAACCATTTAAAGATGGTAAGATTCTTGTAGTATTTGATAATCATACTTACAAAGTAGCAGGTAAAAGAGCTGTAGAACTTCTAAAAGAGAATGGATTTAATGTAAAAGAACTGTTATTTGATACAGGCGATGATATCTTGATTCCAGATGAGAAGACCTTAGGAAGAATTGTACAGGAACAGGATTTAGATACAAGCCTTATGGTAGCAGTTGGATCTGGTGTTATTAATGACTCCGTTAAGTTCGTAACTTCCCGTTCCGGACTGCCATATATCATTGTTGCGACAGCACCATCTATGGATGGATATGTAGCAGATGGAGCCCCGATTTTCTCACAGGGATATAAGTATTCTCCGGTAGCTCATCTTACATACGGACTCGTTGGAGATACCGATATTTTAAAGACTGCTCCTCAAGATCTGATTCAGGCAGGTTACGGTGATGTTGTTGGTAAGATTACTGCAATCGCAGATTGGGATTTATCAGTTAAGGCCAATAACGATTATCGTTGCGATACTTGTGTTACATTAGTTAACAGAGCATTAGATAAGTGTTTTGCAAAAGCAGAAGGATTAAAGGAAAGAGATCCTGAGTCACTTGGAGCATTATTAGAAGCATTAACTTTAACAGGTGTTGCGATGGCATTAGTTAATATTTCCCGTCCAGCATCAGGTGCAGAGCATATGTTATCTCATTTCTGGGAAATGGATTACATTGCACGTGGATTAAATCCAAATCATCATGGAATTCAGGTTGGTGTAGCAACGCCGATCATTGCTCGTTTCTTTGAAGAATTAGCAGATATCCTTCCAGAAGGAACCGGAGCACTTTGTCCGCCTCATGAGGAGATTGAAGCACTTTTAGCAAAAGGTGGAGCACCAACAAGTCCAAAGGATATTGGTATCAGCAAAGAACTGTTCCATAACAGTTTACTGAAAGGATATACAGTACGTCCTCGCTACTCTATCATGCAGTTTGCAAAAGATAATGGACGTTTAGAAGAAATCGCAGATAAGATTACAGAAGAGATTTACGGCTAAAGAATGCCGGGCTATTCTTGAGGAATTCTCAGAATTTCTGACGACGATGATAGATATGATCAGGAATACATAAACAGGTAAGAGGTATATTTTATGCAGAAAAAGGAAGACGCATTAAAAGGTGTGAAACTATTTGTCCTTGATATGGATGGAACAGTATATTTAGGTGATCAGCTGATTGAAGGTGCATTAGATTTCATTCGTGAGGTAGATGCATCAGAAGACAGAGATTTCATTTTCTTTACGAACAATGCTTCTCGTGTCCCTGCAGTTTATGTTGAAAAGCTTCATAAACTGGGACTGGATGTAGAGGAAAGCAAAGTTGTAACAGCTGGAGATGTCTGTGCAGAATTTTTGAAGGTGAATTATCCGGGAGCAAGAGTTTATCTCAATGGTACTCCTGTTCTGGAAGAGAACTGGAAGGAAAAAGGAATTAATCTTGTAGAAGAAGATCCAGATGTTGCAGTACAGAGTTTTGATACAACATTAACTTATCATAAACTAGATCGAATCTGTCACTACGTAAGAAATGGTGTTCCGTTTATTGCAACACATATGGATACGAACTGCCCGACAGAGTATGGATTTATGCCTGATTGTGGAGCAATGTGCAGTCTTATTACAGATTCTACAGGAGTGAAGCCTCGTTTCCTTGGAAAGCCATGGAAAGAAACAGTAGATATGGTTGCAGAGATTACAGGTTATAAGGCAGAAGAGATGGCTTTTGTTGGCGATCGCTTATATACAGATGTGGCAACAGGCGTAAATAACGGAGCGAAAGGATTTCTTGTTTTAACCGGGGAAGCAGATATGCAGACTGTAGCTGAATCTGACGTAGAGCCAACTTGTATCTATGATTCTTTAAATGAAATGAGAAAATATCTGTAGTTTTAAAGTATAAATCAAAAGGGATTTTTTACCACTCAAATAAAGAAGGAGATTAAAAAATGAAAGTAGTATTTGGATGTGATCCTAACGCAACACAGTTTAAATTAGACTTAATGGAATATGTAAAGAGTCTTGGACATGAAGTAGCAGACTTAGGAAGTGATGATCCGATTTATGCGAATACAGCCATTGAAGTAGCAAAAGCTGTAGCTGCTAAAGAATATGACAGAGGTATCATCGTTTGTGGAACAGGTATTGGTGTTTCTATTGCAGCCAATAAAGTAAAAGGAGCTTATGCTGCATGTATCCATGATGTATACCAGGCTCAGAGAGCACAGCTTTCTAATCATGCAAACATTATTACTATGGGTTCACAGGTTATCGGAATCGAACTTGCAAAACAGCTTGTTAAAGAATATCTTTCTGTAGAATGGGATCCTAACTGCAGATCTGTTGCAAAAGTACAGAGAATCATTGACTTTGAAAATGAAGAATAATCTATCAGATCTTACATGCGTTTGATTGGGAATATATGAGATAAAAGTGGGTATTGGGTAAAACAATATAGCATAGAAAGTATGCTTTAATGATGAAAGGAGTTACAAAATGGCAGAATATTTAATGGGTATTGATGCAGGAACCGGTAGTGTACGAGTAGCGTTATTTGATTTTAGAGGACAGAATCGTGCATACGCTGTAGCAGAGTATGGAACAACTTATCCTAAAAATGGATGGGCAGAGCAGAGCGACTACGAATGGTTTGAGGCATTAAAGAAAGCAATTCCTGAGTGTATCAAGAAGGCTGGTATCGCAGCAGATAATATCGCAGCGATTACCTGTGATGCTACAACAAACACATTAGTGTACTTGGATGAGAATGATACTTCTGTACGTCCACCGATTCTCTGGATGGATGTTCGTGCGACAGAAGAAGCATCCTTCATCGATACTATTCGCGAAGAATATGATGCAACGAAGTTCTATAAACCAGGATTTAGAGCAGACACTATGGTTCCAAAGTGTATGTGGGTTAAGAAGAATGAGCCTGAAAACTGGGCAAAAACTAAGACGATCATGGAATTTGAAGACTGGCTGAACTGGAAGCTTACAGGAAGAAAAACAGTAAGTATGTCCGTTGCAGCATTCCGTTGGAATTATGATGATAAAAATGGCGGATATCCAGTAGACTTCTATAATGCAGTAGGACTTGATGATGTTATTGATAAGTTCCCGGAACCAGTATTAAAGGTAGGAGAAGTTGTTGGTAATATCAGTGCAGAAGCTGCAGAAATCTTTGGTCTTAGCAAAAAGACAGTTGTAGTAGAAGGTACAGCAGACTGTAATGCATGTATGTTTGGTGTTGGTGGTGTAAGACCAAACGGTATGACATTAATTGGTGGAACATCTACCTGTCTGTTAGGTCTTTCCGAAGAAGAATTCCATGTAGACGGTGTAAATGGAACATATCCAAACTGTATGTATGACGGAACCAGCCTGTTAGAAGGTGGACAGACAGCAGCAGGTTCTATTCTGACATGGTTCAAGAATAACCTTCTTCCGGCAGCATGGATGCAGGAAGCTGTAAACCGTAACATGAATATCTATGATCTCATCACAGAAAAAGCATCTGCTGTTCCGATCGGATGTGACGGTCTCGTTATGATGGACTACTTCCAGGGTAACAGAGCTCCTTATGCAGACTCAAAAGCAAGAGGAATGTTCTGGGGATTATCTATCGGTACAACACCGGCTCATCTTGCAAGAGCGGTATATGAAGGTGTTGCTTATGGTGCAAACCATTGTATCGTCAGCATGAAAAAGGCTGGATATGATGTAAAAGAAATCTACGCATGTGGTGGTTTAGCACAGTCTGACTTCTGGATGCAGATGCATGCCGATATTATCGGAGTACCAATGTATACAACAGTAGAGAGCCAGAGTGCAGGATGTCTTGGTGACTGTATCATCGCAGCTGTTGGTGTTGGAATCTATCCTAACTTCTGGGAAGCAGCAGACAGTATGATTCGTGTGGATAAAGAGTACATTCCTAATATGGAAGCACATAAAGAATATCAGTTCTATATGGAAAGATATATGGAAACATGGCCACAGATGAAAGAAATCGTACATAAAACAGTAGACCACAACAACAAAAAATAGTATTATATTAATATTGTAAATAACTAATAAGCCCGCGGAGGATACGCTACTGGTATGCTTCGCGGGTATATTAGATTTATTTCCGAGAGTACATAAGTGTAATAATGGAGGATTAATTATGTCAGAAGTAAAAGTAATCGGAATTGGTAATGACCACGCAGCAGTAGATCTTAAGAATGAGATCAAGGCATACCTTGAGGAAAAAGGTTATAAAGTGGTAAATTATGGAACAGATTCTTCCGAAAGCTGCGACTATCCAATCTATGGAGCAAAAGTAGGACATGCAGTTGCAAGTGGAGAGGTAGATGCCGGTGTTTTAATCTGTGGAACAGGAATTGGTATATCTATTGCAGCTAATAAAGTAAAAGGTGTTCGTGCAGCCGTTGTAAGCGAGCCGGTATCCGCAAGATTAACAAAAGAACATAATAATGCAAATATTATTGCATTTGGTGCAAGAATTGTTGGAAGTGAGATGGCTAAAGCAATCGTAGATGCATGGCTTGATGCAAAATATATTGGAAGCGGCCGTCACGAGAGACGTGTAAACATGATTGAAGAGGAAGCAGCAAAGTATAATAAATAAAAAGTATATGGTTACGGAGGAAGAAGATGAGTCGTTTTATGGAAATAAAATCAAAGGATATAGAGAAAGCCTTTGAAGATGAGAGAAGACAGTATTTCGTTGGAAACTTAAAGAAACCACAACATATCCCTTTTGTTAAGTCAGACAATGCGGAAATGGGATTAACTGCTTATGATAAATTCACTGGTGAGCCGGCTCATCGCCACTCTGTGGCAAAAGAATATGCTTATGTTATTTCCGGTAGAACACAGTATATGGACCTTGACACAAGAGAAATATATGAGTATCATGCGGGCGATTTTTTTGCGACCTTTCCAGGAACAACTTATGTTCAGAAATCCGAAGCTGGAACAAAGATGATCTTTGTAAAAGAACCATCGATTAATGATAAAGAGCTTGTACCGATGGACGAAGAAGCTAAAAAATGGATGGAAACGGAATTCTGATTTGTAGATTTGGTAGTAGACGAAAAAAGAAAAAAAGAATACATCCCAGATGCTCTGTAGTCGCTGTGTTTAAGATGCTCATCCGCATCTTAAACACGCTCCCAAGCCGCATCTGGGATGTATTCTTTTTTCTTTTTTCTGGCTATCTAAATCTACAGTTGGCAAGAATGGGGATTTTTCAGAAGGTTATGGATTCTCGGGGAATTAAAGTCTAAAGGATTGACGCATTCTTCTATATCAAGTTTCTACTTTTCGTTTCTTTAGTCCATTAAATCAGTATTTGTAAAATTCCACACAATAAGAGGTAATATTTGGCTATTTATTTATCAAAATAAAAGGTGTGATTTTTTAGAAAAATGAAAGATTTTATTCATAAAAAAATAAGAATGTGCAGAAAAATACATTTACAAGAAGAAAAATTGTGATATAATAAACGAAGTTTGAGCGTATTGATAATTAAAATTAATAATGCTTATAAAGTATTCGTATATCTATTTTAGGAAATCAACACAGTTTTTAACAGAGTTTTCTTATTTACAGAGTAACAATTATGGTTATATTCTGGTGAATACAGAGTTTTCTGTCCAACTAGTGTTAAAGTTCTATCCATCCTGTTATCTAGGTTTATGTAACAGGTTCTTTTAACTTTTATTTTCTATTATCTATTATACATTTTACCAATTGAAAATTGAATATTTTAGTACATGAAAAGAGACATAAAGAATAAAGAAAGAGTGTAAAAAGCAGGGGCTTGTAATAGAGTAAGTCCTGTTTTGTTATGGAGATTTTTATGAAAGAGAAGAAAAGAAAGTTCAGGCATGAGCATGGAGGAAGCTTTTCGGTAGATTATTATGCATATGCTTCTCGAATGAGAAGTTGGAATGCAGGTTTTAAAGTCCTGTTTTCGATTATTAGTTTACTTTTATGTATTGCGTGTAATAATCTGTTTGTTTCACTAGCAGTTATTTTTTTTATGGGATTTTTGACAGTGGCTGTTGGCGGTTTGAAGCTGCATCATTATATTTCGATGCTCCTTGTTCCAATCATATTTTTGATTTTTGGAACAATTGCCATAGCGATTGGGTTTTCAATGCATCCAGTGGGACAGTATCATGTTCATTTTTTGAATTTGTTTTACATTTATTGCTCAAAGGCAAGTTTGCTTAAAGCAGGGAATCTTGTGCTTAAGGCATTAGGCGCTGTCAGTGCACTTTATATGATGACATTGACGACACCGTTAAGCGAAATTATTGCTGTTTTGAGGAAGGCCCATGTTCCAAAGCTGATTATAGAGCTTATGAATATGATTTACCGATATATTTTCATTATGATCGATACGCACAGCCGTATGAAGAATTCAGCGGAATCCCGGCTTGGTTATTGTGATTTTAAAACATCTTGTTATTCCTTTGGACAGGTTGCCAGCAATCTGCTGGTTGTTTCACTGAAAAGAGGAAATAATTATTACAATGCCTTGGAAGCACGTTGTTATAACGGGGATTTACAGTTCCTTGAGGAGGAAAAGCAGGTAAAAGCAGGCCAGGTTGTAATGGCAGTTATTTTTATTATTATTTTATTGCTTATATGGTTTTTTACAAAGTAATTTAGAAGATAGTGTGCAGATATCCTGTATGTGTTATTTGCGATTTGAAAAATTTTAAATAGTTACAAGATAGATGTATGACCTGTGGAGGTATTTATGCAGGAAAAAGAACCAATATTAAAGGTAGAAGATTTACATTATGCATATAATGGCGAAAAAGCAGCGTTGAATGGAATTGACCTTAATATTTATGAAGGTGAAAAAATTGCGGTGCTTGGCTCTAACGGAGCCGGAAAGTCTACATTTTTTCTGAACATTAACGGAGTTTTGAAGTCTCATCATGGAGAAATATATTATCGTGGGGAGAAAATTACGAAAAAGAATCTGAATAATCTTAGAAAGAATGTAGGAATTGTTTTTCAGGATGCAGATAATCAGATTATTGCATCCACAGTAATGGCAGAAGTTTCTTTTGGACCGATGAATTTAAAGCTGCCAAGAGAAGAAGTGATTTCCAGAGTGGATAAAGCTCTTGAATATATGAATATCTCAGGATTTAAAGATCGTCCGCCACATTATTTAAGCGGTGGTGAGAAAAAGAGAGTCAGTATTGCAGATATTATTGCAATGGAGTCAGAAGTTATTATTTTTGATGAGCCTACAGCGGCACTTGATCCGCTGAATGCAGCAATGCTTGAAGAGGTTCTTCAAAAAATGGGTGATGAGGGCCGGACAATGCTCATATCTACACATGATGTAGATTTCGCTTATCGATGGGCAGAGAGAGTTATCGTATTCTGCCATGGAAAGATCATTGCGGATGATACACCACTTGCTGTATTTAAGCAGGAGGATATCTTAAAGCAGGCGAACCTGAAGCATCCGATGATGTTTGATGTCTATGACATTTTAAAAGAGAAAGGTATCGTTCCAAAAGGGGACGTTTATCCTAAAAATATTGCCGAATTTCAGGCAATGGTAAAAGGTTTATAAATGAAAAATTAAAAGGAGGAGAGACAAATGTCTAAAAAACAAAAGAGTCTTGCAGTTCTTGCGAGCGTATTTTTAATGCTTTTCACAATCGCACCAGTTTCTAATGCGATGCACATCATGGAGGGATTCCTTCCAGTGAAATACTGTATCTTATGGGGAGTAATCTGTGTACCATTTTTAGTAATCGGTTTTATGAATATCAAAAAGGTACTTGGAAATGACAGAAGAACTCTTACAGTACTTGCTTTAACAGGTGCTTTCGTGTTCGTACTTTCATCTTTAAAGATTCCTTCAGTAACAGGAAGCTGTTCCCATATGACAGGTACAGGTCTTGGAGCAATCTTATTTGGACCATGTGTAACAAGTATTTTAGGTATCATCGTATTAATCTTCCAGGCAATCTTACTTGCACATGGTGGATTAACAACATTAGGAGCTAACTGCTTCTCTATGGCAATTGCTGGACCAATCATTTCCTGGGTATTATATAAATTACTTCAGAAAGCAAATGTAAATAAGAGAGTAGCTATATTCGTTGCAGCATTCTTAGGTGATTTATTTACATATTGTGTAACAAGCTTCCAGCTTGCACTTGCTTATCCTTCAGAAGTTGGTGGTGTAGGAGCATCCATCGTAAAATTCCTTGGAATCTTCGCTACAACACAGCTTCCATTAGCAGTTATCGAAGGTATTCTTACTGTAGTTATCGTTATTGCACTTGAGACATATGCAAAAGACGAATTAAGCAGTCTGGAATTTTAATAGGAGGAAAGAAAATGACAAAAAATACAAAAACAGTAGTTATTTTATTAGTAATTGCAGCATTGATCGCAATTGTTCCACTGTTTGCACTTAAAGGTGCAGAATTTGGTGGATCTGATGATGCCGGTAGCGAAATGATTTCTGAAATTCAGGGAAAAGAATATGAACCATGGTTCACACCAGTACTTGAAACAGCACTTGGCGGAGAACTTCCTGGAGAAATCGAAAGCTTAATCTTCTGTCTTCAGACAGGAATCGGAGTAGGAATCGTAGCATTCGTACTTGGACGATTTGTAGAAAGAAAGAAGTGGCAGGATAAAGATAACAATTCTACTTCTTCTAAATAATCGATAGACAGGCGAAAACCAAAGAATCCTATCCTTATATTTGTGAAAGTATCACTGCGGGTTGAATGTTCGCTTAACGGCTCACATTCAATCCTCGCTCTAATATCGCAAATATAAGGATAGGATTCTTTGGTTTTCTGTTACTTTACAATGGTCTATCAGAATGGGTCAGTCCTTTACAAATGCTATTCCACAGAAGTCCTGTATCTTCTGTCTTATTCCCCATCTTACCCAATATAATTGCGGATTTGAGATAATTATAGCATTACAACAAACAGAACCCCGCCACCTCTTATTATGTAAAAATGCGCCTTAGAGCAAACTCTTAATGCGGGCGAGCATTAAGAGTGCAGTGATACGAAGCATTTTTACATAATAAGAGGTGGCGGGGTTCGTCTGTTTATCCGCACAATTTAAAACCTATTGACTTGTTAACCATTCAACGGCATTAAGTACTTCTTCCGGTGTTTCGCATACAGAGAAGAGCGACTTTACGGATTCGCGGATGAAGCCCATGCCGATAAGTTTATCAATATTTGCAATCGTGTCATCATAGAAACCGGCCACGTTATATATAATGATCGGCTTTGCGCTTCGGCCAAGTTCGGTCAAAGTAAGTATCTGGAAGAATTCATCAAAAGTTCCGATTCCGCCAGGGGCGATAACGAATGCATCTGCATTCTCTTCCATGACTTCTTTTCGAAGACTCATAGTTTCTGTACGTACAATTTCAGTGCATTCACTTTTAATCGGTTCAAACTTGTTCATGAAGGTCGGAACAACGCCTGTTACCTCTCCACCGTTTTCTAATACACCGCTTGCACAGGCTCCCATCAGTCCGCCGGCACCTCCGCCATAGATGAGTTTATGGTGTCGTTTTGCAATTTCCTTTCCCAATTCGTTCGCTGCATTTATATAGATGGAATTGATGCGGTCGCTTGCTGCGCCATACATACATATTGTAAGTCTGGTCATAATAGCACCCCCTCGTTTTTATTTGTAGAGTTTAATTTTAACATTTTATTCGACGAAAAACAACAAAATATTAAGGGAAAATAGATAATAGATACGAATTGTCTATATATTTCGACAAAAAGAAAAAATTATCTAAAGATTATGTTATGAAAAAAGTATAAGCTGTGAATAAAGAAAAAGTACACTTTTTTTATTGTATGAATAAGGAAGACAGAAGGTGTATAAAGACAGAAAAATTGTGAAATATGCTTGTTTTTTTGCATAAATATTGCTACAATATAAACAAAGATATGCATAATTATCTATGTCGATAGTGTGTCTTAGTGATGTACTTACAAAGCTAAGTGCAATAGAGACTCCGAGAGTACATAGTATTAAAAGGGGTGATTTTTATGAAGAAGGTTATAACAATCAGCAGAGAATTTGGAAGTGGCGGTCATGATATAGGAATGGAAGTAGCAAAGCGTTTGAATATTCCGTTTTATGATCAGGAGATCGTGGATAAAGCCGTTGCAGAGAGTGGCTTTACGAAAGAGTTTATAGAAGAACATGGCGAATACAGTACACTTTCTTCTGTATTACTTGGAACTTCCGCACCTTTTGACAGCTATTATTATGCAGAGGATCCTCAGGATAAGATTTTTAAGATTCAGCGCAGGATCATTAAGAAGTTTGCACAGGAAGGTCCATGTGTTATTGTAGGAAGATGTTCAAACTATATTTTAGAGCAGGCAGATATTGATAGTTTTGATGTATTTATCAAGGCAGATATTGAAAAGAGAGCGGAGAATGTAGCGGACAGAGTTGAACTGAAGGGAGACGAATTGATTAAGTTCCTTCAGAGAAGAGATCATAAGAGAAGGGTATATTATCGTTTCTATACTAGGAGAAAATGGGGCGATTATCACGACTATAATATGATGTTGGACAGTGGAATGATTGGCAAGGATAAATGTGTTGACATGATTATTAGTGCGATTGGTGAATGATAGCATATAATAATATGAAAGGAACTTGATAAGGTAAGATGAGTTTAAAAGCAGGACATTTCAGAAGAAGAGATGCCCTGCTTTTTCCGATTAGCCTTCGGTGGGATTGAAAGGAATTAGAAAATGAAGATTACACAATGTAAATATGGGCATTATTATGATAAAGCGTATTTTGCCAAATGCCCACATTGTTATAGAAAAAATGGTGGCAGGGATGAGGATATCATAATCAAGGACGTAAAATTAACTGCCAATTTATCAGATACAAATCAGGTAACAAAAACGCAAGATAAAAGAGAAAGTAACCGAAAGAATGTGAAACGTTGGATTGGAGAAGCGTGGGATGAATTAGAGGAAATCTTAGCGGATGAAGAAAGTGAGCCTGAGGAAAAAGAAAGGCAGCAGCATAAAAAGAAAAATGAGTCATATAAAACAGGAGAATTATTAACAGGAAATGCAGAAAGCTATATGCTTTTTGCTGCGATGCCTCTTAAAGTAATCAAAAATCAGGAATTTTGTATGGACTTTTGCCTTTTTCCAGAAAAGGAATGGGAGACAGGTGCGAAGATGCTTGCTTTTAAAAGCCAGGAAAGTATACGGGATTTAAAGCCGGTGCAGATGATATTACCGGCTGCTGCAGTATTGCATATTTTGTACAAAGAAGAAGAGATTTTCTGTAAAGAGATTGAAATCAGCACAGAAAAGAAAAATGAATTTTTTACATTTCCTGTTACGGTAACGGACACAAGAGACCGTCGTTTTCATATGGTGAAGGTCGTTTTTGAGATAAAGGAACAAAATATTGCAATCCCACTGTATTTAATGCCTAATCCGTAGAAAAAACCGGGAAGTTATGGAAAACATTCGTGGAACTTTATTATTGCGATTTTAGAGAAATACTTATATAATAAGATATAATGTAACAGTTTTGTAATAAATTCAGTCTGTATAAGTTGCAAATGAACCAAATAAGAGTAAAGTTCTGATGTAGATAAAGATTGAATTGTTTATAATATATCTGAAGAGATAAAATATAATTATAAAGGAGAAGTATAATGAGTGATATGACCCATCTTGATGAGTTGG